>LAZR01000590.1_pt1 | contig 26890 bp, 26 predicted proteins | sample 329461 | NCBI WGS metagenome assembly LAZR01 (sample SAMN03002196, study PRJNA259156) | marine sediment metagenome | biome: sea floor; feature: Hydrothermal impacted sediments; material: marine sediment; isolation source: Loki non-amplified sample from Loki's castle hydrothermal vent sediment ...
TTTTTTCCCATGTGTTTTAGCTGATTTCTGATCTTCACAAGGTCAGCAAGGTTTTTAAATTTTTTATCCATCGCTGAATAAGCTTACTATTTGCTCCTTATAAAAGCTAGATTAACCTGCCTCGGCATGAATTCTCCCTCGAAATATTTCTTCTGCTTCGGCTGTGTAATTTTCTCCTTTGCCATAAAGAATGAAAGGAGGAAGAATGGCTTCTTTTTCAGAATAGAAATCGCACTCCGCCAGAAACAGGTTCGGAGGACTATCTTGGCGGGGATAGACAAAACGAATAGATTTTATCTTCAATCCGTTCCTATCTATCGCTTGAAATAAATCATCTTTCCTTTTCGCAAGATAAACAAAATAAGCCCTTCCTTCACTTTTGAGCAGTGCCGCTGTTTTTTTTAATATACCAGAAATATCACATTTCAACTCGTGCTTGGCGATAGATTTTTCCAGGGAAGAACTCAAATGACCTTCCCCCTTTTTAATATAAGGAGGATTCGAAAAGATAACATCGAACTTTTTCCCCGGATGATACTGGCGTAGATCTTCGCGGATTATGGAGATTATTCTTTCAAGATTATTGAGTTTTACATTTCGCCTGGCTATATCCGCCAAAGCTTCCTGAATCTCCACGGCGGTGATGTGTCTAAAAGGCTTAATGCTCAAAAGAAGAGAAATAATGCCGTTCCCGGCTCCCAGCTCTAAAATATCATCAGAGCGCTTTGTTTGAATAAAATCAGCTAAGAGGGGAGCATCTACTGAAAACCGGTATCCCTCTCTCTTCTGCAAGACAAGAATGCGGCCTCGATAAAAGGAATCAAGAGTCTCATCCTCGCCCTTCAATTGGCTTCTCAGTTTCATCTTCACTCAATTCAGTAAAAACAAGCACTCTCTCAGGAAAGACTTCAGCATATCCTCCTTGCACAAATAAGATTTTTTCTTTTTCGGTAACCCGGTATGTGATCCTTCCTGTTCCTAGAGCCAAGAATAGTGGACGGTGGCCGGGGAGTATCCCCAAATAGCCATCCAGGCTCGGGAGGGAAAGCTCCTGAACCTCTTCATCTACCAATAACTTCCGAGGAGCAATGACTTTGAGTCGAAGAGACGATGGTAATTTCTGGGTCATGCTGATTTTAATTCCTCTGCCTGCTGGATAACGTCCTCCACATTTCCTACCATATAGAAGGCCTGCTCAGGTTTATCATCGTGTTGACCTTCTACTATCTCTTTGAATCCCTTCACGGTCTCCTCAATGGTTACATATTTCCCAGGCCTTCCGGTGAATACCTCTGCAACATAAAACGGCTGGGAAAGGAACCTTTGAATCTTTCGAGCACGGGCAACGATTGCCTTATCCTCTTCCGAGAGTTCCTCTATGCCTAGAATGGTAATGATATCTTGAAGGTCTCTATACCTCTGAAGAATTTCCTTGATGCTCCTCGCCACCTTGTAGTGTTCCTCACCCACAACTTTTGGATCCAGTATTCGAGAATAAGAGGATAAGGGATCAACAGCAGGATAGATGCCAATTTCGGTGAGAGCCCGTGAAAGGTTCGTGGAGGCATCTAAGTGAGAAAAAGTTGTGGCTGGCGCTGGATCGGTGAAGTCATCTGCGGGCACATAAATAGCCTGGACAGAAGTGATTGATCCCTTATTAGTTGAAGTAATCCTCTCTTCGAGCTCTCCGAGTTCAGAGGCCAGGTTAGGCTGATAACCGACCGCAGAAGGCATCCTTCCCAACAGCGCTGAGACCTCTGAACCTGCCTGGACGAAACGAAAGATATTATCGATGAAGAGGAGGATATCCTGGTTCATCTCATCCCGGAAATATTCAGCAACAGAAAGAGCAGCCAATCCAACTCGGAGTCTTGCTCCGGGAGGTTCGGTCATCTGACCGTAGATGAGAGAAGTCTTATCGATGACTCCTGATTCCTTCATCTCCAGCCAGAGGTCATTTCCTTCTCTTGTTCTTTCTCCCACGCCCGCAAAAACAGAATAACCTCCGTGTTTTTTGGCTACGTTGTTGATCAGCTCCATGATGATGACGGTTTTTCCAACACCTGCTCCTCCAAAAAGGCCGACCTTTCCCCCTTTCAAAAAGGGCTGGATAAGGTCAATCACCTTGATTCCGGTCTCAAACATCTCGAGCTTGGTGCTCTGCTGCCCCAGGGACGGAGGTGGACGATGGATGGGATACTTCACCTTGGCCTCGATAGGTCCCAGATGGTCAACTGGCTCGCCAATGACATTCATCACTCGTCCCAGAGTTGCCTCTCCGACTGGAACTTGAATGGGATTCTGCAAATCAATGGCTTTCATTCCTCGAGCCAGGCCGTCTGTGGGATGCATAGAAACACACCTCACCTTATCTTCCCCCAGATGCTGTTCCACCTCAACCACAATATCTACTGAAGCAGTAGTATCTAATTCTTCGCCCTTGTGCTGATCAATCCTTATCCCAAAGTCCCTCTTGGTTTCTTGAACAGATGTGGGAGTAGTATCATCGAATCTTTCACTTGTGATTCGAATCGCGTTGTATATTTCGGGAAGTTCAACATTCTTGAATTCGATGTCCACAACTGGCCCGATAACCTGGACGACCTTCCCGATCTTTTCTTCTTTTTTTTCTTTTGCTTTAGATTTTGCCTTCGGCTTTATTTTAGGTTTATCTTTTGTTTTTTCGGAAGTTTTCAGTTTTACTTTTACCATGCTTCTCTCCAAATCCTCTATTTTCCTGTCAGGGCCTCGACGGCTGTCATAATTTCCAGAAGTTCCTCGGTGATTGAAGCCTGTCGAATCTTATTTAAGACCATAGTTAGGTCACTTATTAAATCTTCAGCATTTCTAGTGGCATTATCCATTGCCATCATTCGAGCAGCATGTTCAGAAACTTGCGACTCAAAATAGAAATGTCTAATTTGACTCTCTATGTAAAAATGTAAAAGACTATTGAGGATAGAATCCGCTTCTGGCTCCCAGTCTGGAGGTAAAACTTCATGCGCTTCTCCCTCAGGAGTGCTAAGGGGAAGGAGCCTGGTAACAGTCACCCGGGGAGAAAGAATCGATTTGTATTCGTTGTAGGCCACATAGACAGCATCTGTTCTGTTGAAAACATAGTGTCGCATTAAAAACTGAGCCAATTCTTTCAGGTCTTCCAACGTGAGATCTTGAACTTGTTCTGAATAAACACGATCAACGGGAAATGGCTGCTTCCTAAAAAAACTTAAGGCTTTTTTCCCGATCAAAACCAAATTCACTTGAGAACGTTGAGCTTTCTCTTCAAAAAAAGACAAAGCTTTCTCTAATAAGTTTGAATTAAAAGCTCCACATAAACCCTTATCAGAAGTGATCACCAATCCCTCTATCTTTTTCTCTTCTCTCTCTATGCATAAAGGATGGACTTCTCTCTCAGCCCAGGAGACGACATCGGAGAGTAAATCAGGAGAATTGTGCCAGTGGGGACGAGCCTCCAGAACAGCACGTTGCGATTTCTTGAACTTAGCCGTGGATACTGTTTTCATGGCTTGTGTGATCTGTTGGGTGTTCTTGACACTTTTTATTCTTCTTCTGAGGTCGATTAGAGCTGGCATTTTTATGCTTTTCCTTCTTTAAGCCTGGAGTTAAACTCCTTTAAAGCTAAACCTATAGCTTCATCCAGATCTGCGCTAAGTTCACTTTGTTCAGCGATTTTCTTCAAAAGCTGCGCCTGCTCCTTTTCAAAAAATGCATAAAGTTTTTCTTCATATTCTTTGATCTGCTCAACTTCAATCTCATCTAAAAATCCTCTATTCCCTGCATAAATTATTAATATTTGTTTTTCGACCGGTAACGGGACATACTGATCCTGCTTCAGGACTTCAGTCAATCTTTCGCCTCTATCGAGCTGGGATTGACTCGTCTTATCCAGTTCTGTGCCAAACTGAGCAAAAGTTACTAACTCCCGGTACTGAGCTAAATCGAGGCGTAATTTTCCCGCCACCTGCTTCATGGCCTTGACCTGAGCATTCCCCCCAACTCTTGAGACAGATATGCCCACATTGATAGCCGGCCTTATCCCCGCGTTGAACAACTCAGGTTCTAAGTAAATTTGACCGTCTGTGATCGAGATGACATTTGTCGGAATATAACCTGAAACATCTCCTGCCTGTGTTTCGATAATAGGAAGCGCAGTCAAAGAGCCCCCTCCATGCTCGTCATTATACTTGGCTGCTCTCTCAAGCAATCTTGCATGGAGGTAGAAGACATCCCCAGGATAAGCTTCTCTTCCTGGAGGCCGCCTTAAGAGGAGGGATATTTCCCTGTAGGCGGCTGCATGCTTGGAAAGGTCATCATAGATGAGAAGAACGTGCTGCCCATTATCCCTGAAATACTCTCCCATAGCAACACCGCTGTAAGGAGCGAAGTATTGGAGAGGCGTAGGATCGCTGGCTGAAGCAGCCACCACTATCGAATAGTCCATCGCCCCATAATCCTCAAGCACTTTTATAATGTAAGCGACCGTGGAATTTTTCTGACCGATAGCTACATAAATACAGACGACATCCTTACCTTTCTGATTGATGATAGTATCTATGGCAATGGCTGTCTTTCCTGTCTGACGATCTCCTATGATGAGCTCTCTCTGGCCTCTTCCTATAGGAATCATGGTATCGATGGCTTTTATGCCGGTCTGCAGAGGCTCCTTCACTGGCTGGCGGTCAACAACACCCGGCGCTAAGCGCTCGACCACCATGGTGATATCGGTCTTTATTGGGCCTTTTTCATCTAAAGGTATACCCAGAGGATTCACCACTCTCCCGATCAAGGCTGGTCCAGCCGGAACCTGCATTATCCTGTGCGTGCGTTTTACCAGATCTCCTTCCTTAACAAGATGATTCTCTCCCAATAAGACAGAACCCACACTATCTTCCTCTAAATTCAGGGCTAGACCATAAACTCCTTGAGGAAATTCCAGGAGTTCGTTGTACATAACCCTGTCCAGTCCATAAATCCTGGCAATTCCATCTCCAACATAAGTTACAGTCCCAACTTCTTTAATGTCGACTTCTGTCTTATATCCCTCGATTTGGCGTTGGATAATTTTACTTATTTCATCTGCTTTAATTTCCATTTTTCCGTCTATCCTTCAGAAATTTCTTCCTTAAGTTTCATCAAATTTCCTTTTATCGAGACATCATAAACAATGTTTTTTCTTCTTACCCAAAGTCCTCCAACCAATTCAGGATTGATTCTGTACTTCAATATAACCGGTCTTTTTTCCAATAATTCTAACTTTTTTTCTAACTTTTTCCTCTGGTCATCCGTGAAGGGAACAACAGAAGCCACTTCAAAAGTATAAGTTCCCTTCTGTTCATTCCAAACCTCAGGTAAGGACTCTACGATATCGGGAAATAGTTCAAGTCGATTGTTTTCAACAAGCAGCAAAATAAACCTTGAAGCTTTTTTGCCAAAAGATTGCTTGGCCAGTACTTCTTCGGCTATCTGTGTTTTTTTTGTCGTCGGCAGGAAGGGGCTGTAAAGAGTGTCTTTCAGCTTTTGGTGCATGCGGAGAAGCAGAGCAAAATTAGACAGCTCCTGGCTGAGGGTCGAAAACTCTGCTTCATTCTGGATAGAGTTAACTAACCCTTGAGTGTATCTTTTTATGAGAATTTGATTTTTCATAGAGTTCGTCGAGTTTTTCTATGGATCTATCTATAAGAAAAGATTGGTCTTCAGGACTCATTTTTTTCTTAATTCTCTCTTCTGCCAATGCTGAAGCCAGTTCTGCTGTGTATTGTTTGAGATCTTGGATTCCTGCACGCATCAGCATTTCAATTTCTTGTTTGGCAAAATATTTTATCTTCTCCGCTTCTTGCTGAGCGAGTTGAATAACTCTCTCCCTTTCTTTTCGGCCTTCAATCTCTGCTTCCTTCTTTAGCTTCTCTATCTCGTCTTCCAGGGTTGCCAGGCGGGCATTTGCTTCTCGAAGCTTCAGTTCGGCTTCTCTTTGGGCATCTCCTGCTTCTTTAAGGCCCTGTTCTATCTTCTCAGATCTCTTCTGGAGAAAATTCCGGATAGGCTTATAAAGAAAATAAGCCAAGCCCCCGAATAAAACGATGAAATTGACGGTCTTCCCTATAAAATCCCTAACATTTGATGAATGTTCTTCATCTGCGGAAACCATGGAGATAAAAAACGGCAATAAAAGCAAAACGAGGAAGATTTTTCTTCTTGAAGTTTTCATTCTAAAAGCTTCTGCTCAATTCTTTCGGCCAGCAGCATGGCTTCAGCACTTAATTCTCTCCTCAAGCTCGTGGTCTGCTTCTCTAACTTCTCTTGAGCTTTTTCAACCTGACTCCTGTACTCTGTGCTTATTTCCGCTAGCATGCGTTCTCTCTCTTTTAAAGCCTCATGCTTAAGATTATCCTTTGTCTGCTCGGAGAGAATCCGCGCTGATTTTAGCCTTTCTTCAATTTCACAGACAGTTTTTTCATAGCCTTCTGTAAATTCCTGGAAGGCTTCTTGTCTCCCTTTAACTTTAGCTTCCCGTTCTTCCATGATCTTCCGAAGAGGATTAAAAAATAATCGTGAGAGGACAAAGACCATAATCCAGACTATTATAAATATAGCGATGAAGCTTGCATCAATATCAATCATTTTATAAAAAGAAAGATGAAAGAATTAGGCAAAAAATTTAACATCTTTAGTCTAAAAAAGCAAGCATATCTAGGAACGTGTAAGCATCTCCATTTCCTTGATAACTGGATGGTATGTTCAGGACAAAGGTTTTAGGAAATAGCTGCAGCGACCATTGAAAAAAGGCTCAGGCTATATGGTTCTAAATCACGGATTTGGGGATGCTTCCTGGGGATACTTACATATTTCCTTTTTAGAATGGGCCATTAGAAAACATCGCCTTTTTTTTGATTTCCCCTACTAAATAGAGAGAACCTGCAGCAAGCACACAGCCTTGGGAGCCAGCATTTCGAAGTGCCTTATCTATAGCCTGATTCATGTCTGGTTCCAAGACAATTCGATCCTGGAAGCTTTTGGCCTGCTTCTTTATATCTTCTGGCAAGGCTGCCCTGAAGTAAGGGAACCGAGTTAGAATGATTTTTTTAGCCAGGGGAAACAGGATATCAGTTATTTTGGCAATTTCTTTATCTCGCATAATAGCAAAGACAAGGATGAGGGGAGAGGACGGAAAATCCTCGAAATATTTTTTTAAAGCTCGAACCCCTTCTTCGTTGTGGGCCCCGTCCAGAATGACCAGCGGATTACGGGAGACGATTTCCAGACGGCCTTCCCATTTTGTTTTCTCTACACCGCTCACAATCTTTTTCTTCTCCAGTCTCTTCCAGGCTGTAGAGAGCTGCTCTGAGGCAGCAATAGCCACAGCTGCATTTTTTCCTTGGTGTTTTCCTTGAAGAGAGGGCGTGAATGAGTAATCCTCCTTGCCTTTTCTGTAGACAAAAGAATATCCTCTAGCAGTCTTCTGGGTGATAAAACTTTTCTTCCCGGAGAAAACTGCATGAAAGGGAGCTTTAAGCTCTTCAGCTCTCTTCTTAATGGTTTCATGGGCTTCGCCTTCCTCAACTCCGCAAACAACAGGAATGCCGCGCTTCGCGATCCCTGCTTTCTCAAAAGCTATCTCGCTCAGAGTTTCACCCAAAAATTTCTTATGTTCCCCGGAGATGGTGGTAATAACTGAAACAGAAGGTTCCACTACATTAGTAGCATCAAATCTACCGCCCATGCCCACCTCCAAAACAGCCATATCCACCTTTTGCTCTTCAAAATAAAGGAAAGCCAAACAGGTGAGCAGCTCAAAATAGGTAGGCGGTGAAAGTAATTTTTTCAAAGCGATTAACTGCTCAATTCTCTCCCTGAGGATTGTCAGCCACTTGCAGAAGCTCCGAGGCGGTATGAGCTTATTTCCGATTTGAATTCTTTCTTCGACTCTAACCAGATGAGGGGAAGTAAAGAGACCCACCCGAAAGTTATGGAGGATTAAAATTTGGGCAAGCATGGCACAGACAGAACCTTTCCCGTTTGTTCCTGCCACTAAAACCGAAGCGTATTTCTGGTGGGGATTGTCAAAGGAAGAAAGAACGGTGCTTACATTATCCAGACCAAACTTAATGCCTAAATTTTGGATTTCTTCGAGATACCTCTGGCATTGCTCGTAGTTCATTCAGATCTGTTGAGGAAGAGGTTTAAGGCTCTAATAATATAAGAGCACATTTTTTTCCTGTTTACTACATCATCAAGCATTCCATGCTCGAGGAGAAACTCAGATCGCTGGAATCCTTTGGGCAGTTTTTCTTTTATGGTTTGTTCAATAACCCGGGGTCCCGCAAATCCAACGAGCGCATTTGGCTCTGCGATATTGATATCACCTAACATGGCAAAGCTAGCTGTCACTCCGCCGGTAGTAGGATCAGCCAGGACAGAAATGAATGGAATACTAGCCTCGTTTAGATTGGCTATCGCAGAGCTTGTCTTCATAAGCTGCATCAGAGAGAGGATACCTTCCTGCATTCTTGCACCCCCTGAACAAGAAACAGTGATGAAGGGCAAACGCTCCTTAAGGGATAACTCAGCAGCCCTAGTTATTTTTTCTCCCACTACAGAACCCATACTGCCTCCCATAAAGGCAAATTCCATGGCTGAGATAATGACTTTAATCCCTCCCATTTTTCCTTCAGCGTTCAAAACCGCATCAGGAAGCGACGTGCGCTTTTTGTATTCCTTCAGTCTATCAGAATATTTCTTGCTATCTTCAAACTGGAGAGGGTCCTGAGGAAAAATATTCTGGTCCAATAGACTATATTTGCCATCATCAAAGAACATTGTCAGGCGCTCAGATGCCGATAGTCTGAAGTGGAAGCTGCAGACAGGACATACTGATAGATTATCCAAGATATCCTGCTTATACAAAATACGACGGCAGTTGTTACATCGAGTCCACAAATTAGACATGAATCTTCACTGAATATCCATCAGTTCATTCTGGAAAATCATTTTCTCCCAAAATCCTATTTTTTCTTAAGCATCTCTGTAAGAGTCTCGATCACGGAATCTGGATCTGGAAGCCCTGGAATCTCTGAAATATCTTCCTCTACTTCTCCTCCCTCCCCGATTAGATCCAACACGCGATTCACTAATTTATCCTGATCATAAGGCTTCTCAAAATAATCAGAAGCGCCAAATGTGCGTAAAGCCTCATTCCTATACTGATGACCCTTGTAAACTGCTGTAACAATGATAACAGGAACTCTTCCTTTGGTATCTTGGTAGATCTTCTGAGCCAGGTCAAAGCCATGCAATCTGGGGAGCATAGCTTCAAGGAGGACTAAATCTGGCTCATCGGCTTTAAATTTCTCGTAGGCATCAACACCGTCCATGGATGTCATGACCTCGATTTCATAGGCTTCAAAAAGCTTGGATAAAGACTCTATGCTTTTTGTATCGTAGTCGACGATAAGAATCTTTTTTCCTGCCATGGCATCTCTTCAAAAGTAAAAATTTTAGAATAAACCACTTAGATTGTCAATGAATGATGGGGTGGCGCAAGTGGGAATAAAGAGGACAGGCCCCTTTTTCTCGCCCTAGCTTGGCTAAGGCTGTAGGGTGAAAAAACCGTGAGAAAGGCTTAGCAAGCGTTGTGAGGAGCGAAGCGACGAAGCAATCTCTCCAATAAGGAGAAGATAGCAAAGTCTTGGGAATAAATGAGGCCAGGCCCCATTTATTTGGCCCCATTTATTCCTTGGGGCAAAAGCAACATGTTTTTGAACCATATGGCCTGAGCCTTTCTTCAATGGTCGCTAAAGCTATTTCCCTTAACATATATTTAGATTATAACAATCGGTTATCGCAGATTTGGAAATGCTACGAAGGCTATATAAAAAAGGAGGAGAACAGGGCTGCTCTCCTCCTCGATACGAAAATGAAGTCTGAGTATTATTTTTTCTTCAAATAAACACTGCCGCTAAAGGTAGAAAGTTTCACCAAAGGTCCTCCTTTGTTGACAACTCCAGATATTCGTTTCTTACTGATTTTACCTGATATCTTAATGTCAAAATCGCTCGTGATGCTTCCGCTGAAAGTATTTGCTTCAAGGTCAAAACCAGAATCCGCAGGCAGGGTCATCTCAATTCTTCCGGTATGAGTTTTAAGAATATATCTCCCATCACGATTAATCTTTCCATCATAAATAACTTTACCAGTTACTGTATTACCATGCACAACGCTGGCCTCGGAAACATCCCTCAGCTCTATCCTGCCTGTAACCACATTGGCTTCTATTGATCCTCTGATATGGCTCACGGTTATCTTCCCTGTTACTGCCTCCATAAACACATCTCCTGTAATATCCTGAAGGTCAATTTTTCCAGTCACAGTTTCACAGTCCACTCCTTTATCCGCTTTTTTTACCACAATTCCTCCTGTCACTAAATTAACCTTAACAGCGCCGCCAATCTTTTCGAGGTCAACATTACCTGTCACTGATTCGATCTTAACAGATGCCTTTGCTGGTATCATCAAGCTATACTTGACGGAAACATTCAAAGATCTTCTGTTCCAGGTTTTTCCTCCTTCTGGGTATTTGGTTTTAATCCGAAGAGTATTGCCTTCTTTTTCAACCTCAATCTTGACCAAGCCTACATTTTCTTTTGCTTTATCTAGGGTCGAGGCTCTAGAAATCTTGGTAGCATCAATCTTAACCTCTCCCTTATTCCAGCTTTTAACATCTATGCTTCCGGTTATGTTCTTTAAAGTAACCTTCCCATCCTTTGCCAAACTGACAGTTTTTTCGAACTTCTCTTCGTATTTCTCCTTGGCTGCTGCCTCGGCGGCATAAAATCCCATAAGGAAAAATAATCCGGCCAGGATGGCCACCCACTTTGCTGTTTTGTATGATTTCATAATAGACCTCCTATTTTAATCCTTATATTATTGTCTTGAATTCCCTTCTCGGGGAAGACGCTTGTTTTGTTTCCATCATTTCATTAAGAAAATTCATTTTTCCCCTGTAAGCGGCCAGCAAATAATTCCTGACGTCAATATTCTCAGGATTCTGGAGAACCATATGCCGGCAGGCCATTATGGAAGAATCGATGACTTCAAGGTTGCTCGTAAAAACCTGAGCGATCTGAGGATCCATCTGCCCCTCCTGCGCAGAAATCGCCTCCTCCAGGGCCTTTATAGCCTTTTGATAATGGTGCTCAGCCTCATCCAATTTGGCAAGCGTGTATTTCTGCAGATTATCTCTGTCCAGAAAATCCCTTCCTGTCCAATGCCGCAATCCTATTATCACTGCACCAACTATGAAAGCCAAAATCACTGCCGAACTTAATGCATACTTAAGCTTTGGCGGGGAAAAAATAAGGCTAAACCAGGCTCTTTTCCGCGGCTTGAAAGCCAGGACTTTCTGTTCCTCTGGTTTCAATCCTGCCTTTATTTTAAGCCATGTTCGGTCTGAGGGTGCATGCTCTTCTAACTTCTTGGCATCCTCGACAATCGCCTCAAAGTCCTCTAAAAGATGCTTGCAACCCGGGCAGACATCGAGATGCTTCTCAACGGAGGCGCTCTTCCGAGCTTGAAGACTCCCATCGATATATTCACTTATTAATTTTCTCGCTTTAGAGCATCTCATTTTCCTCTCTCCTTAAACATGGTTTTATTTCCAAGGTACTCGCGGATCTTCATCCTCGCTTTGAAAAGCTGAGACTTGGATGTCCCCGTCGAGCATCCCAGCATCTGGGATATTTCCCTGTGCTTAAAGCCTTGAACGTCATGAAGGATAAAAGTGCTTTTCATTTTGTCCGGCAGGTTCTGTATGGCATCATCCAGCGACTTCTTCATTATCTCATCACCAGATTTATAATTTTCCCCCTCAATCTTTCCTTCTACCTCATCTAGAGGTAATGTTCTCTGAAGTTGGCTTTTCTTTCTCCGTAAATAGCTATAACAGGTATTAACTGCTATACGATAAATCCAGCCTACAAAAGTCTCCTCGTTCCGGATGTCATGGAGGTGAGAAAAAACTTTGAGGAAAATATCCTGCAACAAATCTTCTGCCATTTCGCTATTATAGGTGTAACGATAAACCAGGTTGAATAGGGGACGGTTAAAATGATTGTAAATGGCCTCCATAGCCTGGATGTCTCCCTTGCGGCTGCGCCTAATCACGTCTTTAAGGAAAAAAGAGTCTGAGAGATTTCTTCCATTAGCCAGCTTTTTTTCTTCTTCAGCCATGATTCTGCTCTCTGTATCGAGTTCCATTGTAGCAGAATAAGCAACACTTATTCTATACTGCGTTTCATGGATTGCGGTTACTACTGGAAAAAACATCTATACTTTTCTCCTCATTTTATTATGATGAAACAGAGGTCCAGAAGGTTGCCTGCCTTTTTAAAAAAAATTGCTTAAGAAATCTTTTATTGAATATGAAAATGTTATATTGAATTCGAAATCTCATTTTAGCTAGAAGTCTTGTTTAATCCATGTTAAAAAATGCATTATGGGAAAGTAAGGACGGTTAGCAATGAAAAAATTAAAATTCTTTGGACATTTTTTCATATTATTAAGACAAACGCGATTATTCCAGTGTCATCGCGAGGAGCGAAGCGACGTGGCGATCTCGTCTTATAGGATGAGATTGCCACGCTGCGCTCGCAATGACATTGCAACAATATATATTGCGTTTATATTAGTTTTTGGGTTCTTGGCCATTACCCTCCATCCTGCAGAGGGAGCAAGAAAAGAGAACCTTATGGTCAAAGGACTCTCCGAGCCTGTTGAGATCATCAAGGACCAGTGGGGAATCTCTCATATTTACGCTCAGAACGAGAAGGATCTCTTCTTTGCTCAGGGATTCAATATAGCCAGAGACAGACTCTTCCAGCTTGAAATTTGGCGGCGGCAGGCAACAGGAACCATGGCAGAAATTCAAGGCCCTAAAGCCCTCATGCGTGATATCGGGTCGCACCTTCTCAAAGCTCGGGTTGATATGAAGCAAGAGATGAATCATTACCATCCCCGGGGAGAAGAAATCATCCCTTCCTTCGTCAGGGGGATCAATGCTTATATCGACATCACCAACAAAAATCCAGACCTCCTTCCTCTTGAGTTTCCCCTTTTGGGCCTTAAACCGGGCCATTGGACTCCTGAAGTCGTTGTCTCCCGCCATAACGGACTCTTCCGGAACGCTGGCTATGAAATCGACTTTGCTCAATCGGTCAATGTATTAGGTGCTCAGAAATTAAAGAACCTGCTCAACCTTCATCCCGGCGATCCTTCACTCAAACCAGACGAAGGGCTTGACCTGGGTCTTATCTCAGACAATATTTTAGAGCTTTATTATGCCTCGAGAGCTCGCGTAAGATTCGGACCCGAGGATATCATTGACCCATCTCATAAGATAAATCAATCTCCATCCCCTCCTCTTGGCCTCACAACTTTTCCGAGTGGAAAAGTGGAAAAAAATGCTTTTTACGCTTACAAGAAACTATTGCGTTCCTTTTTTGTTCCACCTTCCCTGGCCACACAATTGCATCATGAAATGGATTTGGGGAGCAACAATTGGGTAGTCAGGGGTAAACTCACCTCCTCCGGCTATCCTATGATGGCCAACGATCCCCACCGCAGCCAACAAATTCCCTCGCTAAGGTATTGGGTCCATCTAGTGGCGCCTGGGTGGAATGTGATCGGAGGCGGAGAGCCTGCCCTGCCTGGTGTATCCATCGGCCACAATGAATACGGCGCCTGGGGGCTCACAATTTTTTCCGTAGACCAGGAAGATCTATACATCTATGAAACCAATCCGGCTGATCCCAACCAGTATCGATATCAGGGAAATTGGGAAAAAATGAAGATCATTCAAGAAAAAATTCGGATAAAGGGCAAGTCAGCGGTTACTGTCGACCTCAAATTCACCCGGCACGGTCCGGTCCTCTACGAAGATAAGAATCACCATAAGGCTTATGCCTTGAGAGCAGCCTGGCTTGAGATTGGAGCAGCACCGTATCTAGCAAGTCTGCGAATGGATCAGGCCCAAAACTGGGAAGAGTTCAGAGATGCTTGCAGCTTCTCCAGAACCCCATCAGAAAACATGGTCTGGGCCGACGTGGAGAACAACATAGGATGGCAAGCAGTGGGAAATCACGCCCCTTCGAAAAAACTGGAACGGGCTCCTTCCAGTACCAGGAGACGGGCGGTATGAATGGAAGGGCTATCTTCCTATAAAAGATCTACCCCACACTTTCAACCCGCCTGAAGGTTATTTTGCCACAGCAAACCAAGATAATATTCCACCAGGTTATCCCTACGATATAGGATTTATATGGACTGATCCTTACCGTTTTTCCCGGATACAGGAGTTTCTTAGTTCAGGCCGAAAACTGGCCATAACAGACATGATGGAGCTGCAGCAAGATTTCCTCTCCATTCCAGCCCGAACACTGGTCCCGCTTCTAAAGGAGCTCCCTTCAACTGATATAAGGACTCAGAAGGCACTAAAAATGCTTCTCTCTTGGGATTATGTGATGAACCCGGATTCTGTTGAAGCGGCCATATACATGAGCTGGGAGAGGCGACTTTCAAGAAATGTTTGGGATCTTTATATTCCGGAGGAAGCGCGAAGAGTCTTCCCACGCCGTTCTCTTAAAAAAATGATTGATTTTCTCCAAGCCCCAGATAGCCAGTTCGGCCCCAACCCCTCCTCTGCCAGAGACGCTCTTCTCATCAAGAGCCTTGAGGAAGGGATTTCGGGCCTTGTTAAGCGCCTGGGATCGGATACGAGCAAGTGGCAGTATGGACAGGAGAAATTCCACCACATCAAAATCCGGCATATGCTAGGCAGCACTGTCAAGCCTGAACTTCGAGCTGAGCTTGAAGTCGGACTTTACCCAGGGGAGGAAATAGCTATACAGTAAATGCTACATCAAGCGGTTATAACCAGACTTCTGGTGCTTCTTTCCGGATTATCGCTGATCTTGGAAATTGGGATAACTCCTTAGGAACAAACAGCCCCGGGCAGTCAGGAGACCCAAACAGCCCTCACTATGCTGACCTTTTTGATATGTGGGCCAAGGCAAAATATTTTCCGATCTTTTTCTCACGAACCAAGATAGAATCAGCGGCTGAGAGTGTAACAATCCTAAAACCTGCATTGTAGGGATTTGATTCACTAACAATGGGATCAAACCTGCTAAACTTGAATAATTGCGGTCGGACTTTTTTATTGTAGGGGCTTGATTTATCAAGCCCGCACCTGCCTTTACGGACTGGAGTGCTCCAATAACAACCATGAACATAAGCAGAAATAAAAGGCCTCTTTCATCCTTTTTTCACTTCTTGGTTATGGAATAAATGGTGCCAGGCCCCATTTTGCAAGTGAACTCATAAAGAAAAACAAAATGCTAGGATTTTTTATTATGGGTATTCAGGTAAATAAAAAGCAAAAAATAAGATAAATTGCAACGGCGAAAAGACCTGCGGCAGGAAGTGAAATAATCCAGGCTGAGAAGATTTTTTTTATCACATCCAGGTTAATGGCTGAAATTCCGCGCGCCAGACCAACTCCGATGATATTGCCCACGGCTACATGGGTGGTTGATACAGGCATACCGAGCCGAGAACAAATAAGAACTGTGGTGGCTGTCCCAAATTCAGCAGAAAAACCACGCGTCGGGGTTATGGATGTTATTTTTTTTCCCACTGTCTCCATAACACGGTAGCCCCATGTATAAATCCCAAAAGCTAATCCTGCACCACCAAGGAGCAACAGCCAAAGCGGGATGGCAACTTGCATTTCAACTTTCTGAGTTTGGATAACAATCACAATAGCTGCAACCGGACCAATGGCATTGGCCACATCATTCGCTCCATGAGAAAATGCCTGAAAGCCTGCTGAGATAACCTGAAGAGGATTAGCCATCTTTTCAACCTGATAATAAGGGTCTGTATCTTTTTCCTTGTATCTCCGAAGAAGAAAAGTGCCAAGGAGAAAGCCTCCAGCACCTATACACAATGAAACAAGAAGAGCCTCTATTAAAGGAAGGTCGAGATGGAGGTGTTTCAATCCTTTATAGAAAACAGCCATAGACAGGATAAAGCCAACCATTCCCGTAAAAAATGGGCCTACCTTCCTTGCTTGCGCAATGGGTTCTTTCGAACTCAGAATGAATTTCTTTATAATAGAAAAAATTGTAAAAGCAATAATACCGCCAAAAACTGGAGAGATAATCCAGCTCAAAACCACAAAAAGGATCACTTTCCACTTTATTCCTGCAATTCCCACGCTTACCAGGCCAAAACCAACCACTCCCCCTATAATGGAATGTGTGGTTGAAACCGGAAGTTTGAAATAAGTGGCTATATTCACCCAGAGTGCCGACCCCAAAACAGCAGCCAACATCCCAAAGAGGAAAAGATCCTGTCTGTCGCTAAACTGCAAAGGATCAATGATTCCTTTTCGGATTGTATTGGCTACATGACTTCCAACCAGAACAGCCCCAAGAATATTACAGACACCAGCCACAACAACGGCCCTTTTTATGGTCAAAGCTCCAGAAGCAACAGAAGTGGCCATGGAATTAGCCACATCGTTGGCTCCTATGTTGATTGCGCTGTAAAGGCCTATTAAAACTGCAGCTATAAGGATAAAATTAGCATGCATAAAAATTCACCGTTCTAATCTCAAAACCCACGATTTTCATCAGTCCTCACTTAACAGGAAAATGCAAAAAAAGAAATCCTAAGCTGTTGTGTTTCAGGAATTATGGAGCATCAGTCTCATCTGATCTCCGGCATTCTCGGCATGATTGGCTAAAGTTCCAAGCTCTTTAAAAATATGCATCCACATCATTACAGAAACAGGGTCTAACTTCTTCTCGATGGAAAACATTTTTTTGGCTGCTATCATTTGGGCCTTGTCTGCCTCCCACTCCTTTACTTTAAGCTGTTCGATCAGCTCCATGACCTTATGAGCCTCCTCTCCTCCGAACGAAGTCTCGGCAAGCAGTTTAATTTCACTCGAGACAGTCATTGCCACTTCATATGTCTCAAGAACTTTATCAACAAAACTTTTTAATTTTTCTTTAAGCTCTTCTGGCACGGTGGTTTTCCTGAGTATGAGTAAAGCTGCCAAATCTTCTGCAGAATCAGCAATGTTGTCTTGCTCTTTTAGAAACCTCAGGATGTCTCCTCTTGCGACAGGCAAAAATATACCCTTTGGCAAATTACTCCTGATTTCTTTTTTCACCATATCGGCATCATGTTCTGCTTTGAAGATTTTCTTAGCAACATCTTTAACTTTCTCCTGTTCTCCTTTAAGGAAAGCACCCATAAGAGGCCTGACTAAACCAACGCATGCTTTAACTTTCAACATATGCTGGTGAAGAGGTTCAAACGGAGATTTTCCGAATAATTTACTTATGATGCTCATCTTAACACCTCATTTTTATGGAAGGAATATCAAAGTAGGTTCCATTTTAATTATCCCCAGAAAAGAAATCAATGAATTCTTGAAAATCTTTGAATAAATTTTGGGATCGGCAGATTGGAGTAGATCACTACTTTTTCTTTTTACTGTTTTTTTGAGGTTATTTAGCTTTTTTCTTTTCTCTCTTTTCTCTCTTTTTCAGGATTTCATCGATCTTGAATTCCATATCTTGGTGGTGAGTCCCTTTCCAGAAAACGCGCCCGCATCGAGGGCAAATAGCAAAGGAGGTAGCCCGTTCATAAACAAAAGGAGTCACCAAATTCTTGGCTCTCCTCCTTGGTAAATCTTTGAGCTCAACGTTGCATTCGATGCAGCGAGAATAGGGCCTTACCTCCGGCCAGAGTTCAAACTCATCCAAAACCTGCTCTACCTGAGGTTTCCAATCTTCGCTTTCTATGAACAGGGTTTTTATATCTCGCGATTTTTCAATCAGTTCGTTATCTCTGCTGAGAAGGACTCTGCCTTCTTTTTGAGCCAGAACCAGGAGAGCGGGATCTTCTATTTTGCTGAAGTAGAAGGTATCAAACCCAAGAATTTTGAGCCATTTGGCTAACTTCCCGAGCATGCAGTCAACGATAAATTTCATGAAAAAAAGGTCTACCCAGGATATTAGAGGCCGAGGAATTGAACACTCAGTCCTGAGATAAATATCATCCCCCCAGCTAAAGCATGAGCGTATCTCTCTAAACGACCGAAACGGAGGAATTTTATCCCCCAGGAAGAGACAGCGATGATAGTGAGCATTGTTAGAATTGTCGTCAAACCAAAGGCAATGGTGACTAAAATGAGCCCAGAGATATTTTGCTTCATCGCTGGATACATGACCAGAGGGATTAATGGCTCGCAGGGTCCAAACACAAATATAACAAAAAGTATCCAGGGCGTCAGGCTTGACCCTTTTTTCTCATCGTGCACATGGGAATGCTCTACCTCATGGGTGTGAAGATGATCATGTTCCTTGCCGTCGACGTGGACATGAATATGCTCATGGGGCCTGTTTTTTATCGCTCTGTGCATTCCCCAAATAAAATAGGCAAAGCCAAAGCCTATAAGAAGCCAGGCTGCTGCTCCTCCTCGAAAAGATTCAACTGACGTCAAACGAGTAACAGCCAGTCCCAGAGCGATTCCGACAAAGCCCAACACAACAGAGCTCAGCACATGCCCCAGCCCACAGAAAAAAGAGATAAGGAGAGTTTTAGAAAGAGACCATTTTCTGGCCCGACTTATCACGATAAAGGGAAGGTAGTGGTCGGGTCCAAGAACGGTGTGCACAAGACCTAAGGTTGCTGCCGTTCCTATTAAAACTAATATCTCGCCGCTTATCATTTTTTACAATTCTTAATGGTGGACGGTAGGGGATTTGAACCCCCGACCTCAGCGTTGCGAACGCTGCGCTCTCCCAACTGAGCTAACCGCCCACTCAAAAGGCATTAATGTAATAAAATTGAACTTAAAGAATTTAACACTTTTAAAGGATTTTTTCTATAGTTTTGCTGGTTATGCAGAAGAAAAAGTCACATATAGGTTAAGATAACAAAGGGTTTAATCTAAATATTAAATTTCAACTCTATCCTTTTAGATTTATTAGTTTTCGTAATATTTTTAATCCTCCGGGCGAGCTGATGTCCAGGAGCTGTCACGGGGTACGGGTAAGCTGAATATCCATAAAAGTACCAGGGAAGGTTCTTGCTTTCTTCAGATTCTTTAGGTTATTCGCTCCAGTGCCTGTTCAATGTCTCCGATAATATCGGCGGGATCTTCCAAGCCGACGGATACTCTTATTAGAGTGGGAGGAATTCCGGCTTTGGCCATTTCTTCAGGACCCATGGCTGAGTGTGTTGTGGATGCGGGATGAGTGACAATAGTCTTGCACGTTCCCAGATGGGTGGCATGAACTAACAGTTCGAGAGAATCGATCACAGTGACCGCATCATCAGAGGTACCATTAATCACAAATGACAGCAAAGAGCTGCAGCCCTTCATCTGTTTTCTGCCCAAATCGAAATACGGATTTGATTCTAAACCTGGATAATTAACAGATTCAACTAAGGGATGGCTTTCCAAAAAATTGGCAAGGGAAATGGCGTTCTCACAGTGCCGGGCCATGCGCAGCGAAAGATGCTCTATCCCAATGAGGTTCAGCCAGGCGTTAAAAGGCGCCTGTGATGGCCCTAGATAGCGCATCGGGCCTAAGCGCAGAGCATCGATCAACTCTTTGGAACCACAGATGATCCCTCCCATGCTCGATGCATTTCCGCAGATATATTTGGTAGTGGAATGAACCACAATGTCTGCCCCAAGATCAACCGGACTTTGAAGAGCAGGAGTACATATTGTGTTGTCGGCAATCAGCGGAACATTGTTTTCTTTGGCAAGGGCTGCCAGTGCCGGAATATCGGCGATAAAGAGTCCGGGATTGCTCGGACTTTCCACAAACAAAAACTTGGTCTTGGGAGTTATGGCTTCTGACCAGGCATCCAGGGACTCTGGAGTGGTTACCCAGTTCACCTTGGCACCCATCCGCTTGAATCCCGCATCAAAGAGAGCAAACGTACCGCCGTAAACCCGGTTTGACGCAGTAAGTTCATCCCCTTGATCCAACAAATGATGAGCAAGCATGAATATGGCTGCCATTCCCGAGGAAGTAGCAATGGCCGCTTCTGTGTTTTCCAGGACAGCCATACGGTTTTCAAAGACTTCTACTGTGGGATTGCTCCAACGGCCGTAGGTATACCCTGGCTTCTCAGCACGGAAAATTGCTGCCGCTTCTTTGGCATCGGAATAGGGATAGGCAACAGACTGATAGATCGGCACAGACATGGAATCCGGCTGAAAATCGGACTGCCCGCCATGGAGCGCTTTGGTATCAAAACCATGCTTTTTCATGTGTACTCCCTCCTTAAAAGAAAACTATTTCTCTAACCAATCGATTTTAGATAGTATAAACATATAAATTATGAATAGCAAAACAAAGAAGAATTACTCTGTAATTTGCTCATAGAATGAGAGATTTGTGAGATACTTTTTCTTATGATTGGGTTCTCAAATTGAGGGGCAGAATGGGGTTAATGAGTCCTAATTGTGATAACCGGTTATCAGTATTTTGGTCAATCAAGACTCAATATATTGCGACTGAGCCGCGAAAAAAGAATAAAAATATAGATAGACTTCTTGTGCCCACGTCACGATATCCTATGTCAATAACTAACTTGCTGAAACTTTCCTAATTATGGATACGTTTTACTGAGTGAGAGAGGGATTCGAACCTGGGACCTTCTGATTCGTAGTCAGACGCTCTATCTAAATATAGCCTTTGCCCTCTAAGTCACAGTGTTTCGACTTTTATAGATATTCCCCCTTTTCCTCAGCAGCCATAGCCAGTTGAGGTTGGGCCTGTGGGGGAGGCGGCTGGTCTTCTTTAGGAGCTAGCTTGTTTGCTCAGGTGTTCGCCTATCTTGGCGAATTCCTCTGCGAACTTGTCATAGTCGTAGTGTTGGGCGTGTATCATAGCACTCCACCTGGTTGTGAAGCTTGCAAGGAAATAGACCTCTTTAAGTTCATCGTCGCTGGCACCGTGCAGCTTCGCTGTTCCTGTATGGAAGAGCTCGCAGTAGGGACATTTGAGGTTGGCCGCGACGGCCAATGCGATCATCTCTCTGTATTTTCCTGGAATTTTCGATTCGCCCAAAACGTATTTCTTCATAAGAGGCCAATCTCCTACCAATACATCAGGCGGAAGAGCCTTCATGAAGCCCGGCACTATTCCAAGGGAAGCCTCTATGTCCTTTAGGGTATCTTCGTATTCTCTCATTTAAATTACCTCCTTTATGCTCAGCTTTTTGCCAAACGTTTCTTTATTTGATCTCAACACTCTCTTGTTGACTTGTATACAGGATTCAATAACCATTGTCAAGTAATTATATAGAATTAATAAATAATATATATTTTGTAGGAAATAATTGATTTTAACTGCTTTGATTTTATGGTGCGTGTTGGAGAGGAGCTTATCCCAAAGGAGAAAATGAAGACTTATCCCCGCTTAAAAAATAGTTAACAAAATCGACTGGAAATAACTGAAATTATGGTAAAGGGATTGAGCCGGAGTTCTGGCAGGTAGGGGGACACTAAATCTTACTCATAACTGATTCTATCTTCTCCACAGCTGCTCTTAAATTATCCAGTGAATTGGAATAAGAGATGCGGATATGGCCTGCTCCCTTTTTTCCAAAACACTCCCCCGCAACTGTGGCCACTCCAGCTTTCTCGAGTAGCATTTCAGCCATTTTGAAGCCGTCCATCCCTGTCTCTTTGATGGATGGGAATAAATAAAATGCACCATCTGGCTTTGGACACCGAAATCCAGGAGTCTGATCAAGGATTTCACACATATAGTCTCTACGCTTTTGAAATTCTCTCACCATCGCATGACAAGGTTCTTGATTCCCTTTCAGAGCGGTCACAGCTCCCCACTGGGCAAATGTATTGGTGGAAGTGATCATGTACTGATGATACCGAAGCATAGGATTAACAAGCTTACTCGGCCCTAAAACATAGCCCAACCTCCACCCTGTCATTGAGAAATATTTGGAGAAGCCGTTGAGCAAAATGGTCCTCTCCCTCATTTCTGGGAAAGTAGCGATGCTGACGTGTTCAGCAGGAGGATAAACGATCTTTTCATAAATCTCATCGCTCAACACAAGCAAATCGTGCTTGATGGCCAATTCAGCAATTTTCTCGAGAACCGCCTTTTCTGTGACACTTCCTGTGGGATTAGAGGGGCTGGCAACAAGAATCATTTTTGTTTTCCCTGTGATCTTTTCCTCTATTTCTTCAGGATCGGGTTGAAAGCCACTTTCTTCAAGGAGAGTGTAGTCAACAGGGTCGACAGAATTGGTGATGGCATCAACATCATAATTCACCCACCGAGGATCAGGGATCAAGATCTCGTCACCGGGATTGAGCAGGGCATGAATCGCTAAATAAATTCCTTCAGCAACTCCATTGCTCACTACGACCTCGGTCTGAGGATCGTATTCCAGGCTGTATTCTGATGAGAATTTATCTGAAATTGCTTGGCGAAGTTCTGGTATGCCTGCGTTTTGAGAATAATGATGTTTGCCTGCTCGCAAGGCATCTATGGCAGCCTCAACAATGTGTTCCGGAGTGTTAAAATCCGGTCTGCCGATTTCCAGATGGATGATTTTTCTCCCCTGTTTTTCCAGTTTTTGTGCAGCATCAAACATCACACGTATCTGTGAATATGGGATGCGCTTGGCAACAATGGATTCCATGGTATCCTCCTTTTTTTTTAACTAAGGTATCTGCCCACCAGAAAAATCAGGCTCTCCACTTTAATCATTTTGCGTCATCCGCTTTCTGGCATTTTACAGACAAGGGCTCAGCACGTCAACTTCTTATCAATCCTATGCCTAGAAGATGCATGGTCACCAACTTTTCCTATTAGTGCTCGGTCTTGACATACATTTTCGGTTCAGATACAAATCCTTTATGATGATTATAAGAAAAAAACGAATATTCCTTTCAGCTCTCTCTTTATTCTTGATTTTCGCTTTTATTAACTGTGTCAGCGTAGAAAAGCGGTTTAAGAAAGGCGAAGAGATGGAAAGAAAAGGGCGCTTTGAAGAGGCTGCTCGATATTACATCAAGGTGCTGGCAAAAGATCCGACCTTTGAAGATGCGCGGCAGCGGTTGGAAAATGTAGGTGCCCGGGCAATTGATATTTTCCTCAATCAGGCGTATGCCTACGAATCAGCTCAAGCTTATGAAGACACTGTCCGCGTGCTTAATCGCATTGATGATCTAAGGCGCCGAGCAGAAAAGGTTGGTGTTAGACTCCCAGTACCCGATGATTATGCTGACTTTCAGCAAGAAATGACCGGAGCCGCCATTGCCTCGCTTTTCGAACAGGGTGAGTATTCAGAACATGCGGGAGATTGGACTGAGGCCCTCAGAAAGTATGACCGCCTAAAGCGGATTTATCCTTTGTCTCCTGCCGAAAACATGAGGGCCGATCAGGCTCGAGCGCGGGTATATACTAAATGGGCTGAGCAGGATCTGGCCAGACAGTACTATAGGGCTGCGTTTCGTCATGCCCAAAAGACCATAGACATCATCGGTCCCGGTAAAGGCCCCGGCATCACTGCCCGGGAGACTCAGAGGGTTGCACTCACAGCAGGTACTCTCACTGTAGCTATCCTTCCCTTTTGGTCCTCTGAAAGAGTTGCGGATGAAGCACCGCGGGGAATGGCGCGCGAATTATACGATATACTCCTGTATGAGTACTTGTCTGAGCCGGTTCTTTTTGTTGCTGTTGCCGATCCAGGCATGGTTCACCGGGAGATACGCCGTCTCCGCTTCAGGGATAGGGCATTATCGCGGAATATGGCTGTCAGAGTTGGACAAAACATAAACACGGATTTTGTTGTGATTGGAAGCATAGAATCATACCTGCAAGAAGAAAAGGATCCGCAGGAAAAAGTGCATAAAGTTCGCCTTCGGAAAGACAAGTCATCATTTACCACTTACGTGGAAAAAAAGTACACTGTTAAACTTACAGTGGAAGTAGAATACCAGATCATCGATTCCACAAGGCGTAGAGTAATAGAAGAAAAAACTATCAATACAAATGTATCAGATAAGTTCAGACGCGGCTATTTTGATGGTGACTATACAACTCTTGATTTATCTCGATCCGAGCGCAGGTTATTCAATACAGAAGAGTGGCGTCGATCTGAAAAAAAACTGGAGGATAAGTTAATTGACAAACTTGCCGAGCGTCTTGCTGATAGAATTTATAAAAGAATCTTAGGATTGATAAAGTAACCATCTGGTGTTGGACAAATAGGGGTTGAGGAGGTTCGGCAATGAAGGAAAGTTTAAATCTCTGGACCGAGACAATATAAATAAAAGTTATCTTCTCGTTAACTTAATTCCAAAGACAACAATTCCAACCAGCAGTCCGACCAGAAAGATTACAAGCAGAGTAATACCCAGGACATTCGCTCTTGCGCTGATATGAATGCGGACAATTTTATCTTCTGATTCCACTCGTCGGTTATCGGCAATGCACTCTGTTCTTATTTTTGGCTCAAAGTCACCTACAGAGGCGTCTTCGGATGGGATAAAGTCAATGGCAACAATTTCTTCTTTGCCCTGATCAAGAGATGCTATCAAATCAGGTTTTATCTCAGAACGCCAGTTCAAAGGCAAATCAGTGTAGATTCTAATATTGTCTAACCTCCGGGTGCCTGCATTCTTTACCCTCACCTCCATGTTTACGTTCTCTCCAACCTTTATCTCATGATAGAGACTGAGAGCCAGAACTTCAATCTTCCCGACTCCTCGAGGAATGAGCTCAAGTTTAACATTTCCAGCCTTCAGATCATCTATCTCCTTAGAACCAACAGATTTCTTGCTAGCAAGGAGCTCGTTGATTTGTGAAGATTGTTCGTCGTCAAGCGCCAGACAATAAAACTCAATGGATTTATCAATGACAACCTGTTCATCAGCGTTCCTGGGAAGGTAGAGCTTCAATGAAAGCTTCATATTGGTAATCCCTTCGGTGAACTTTATCTGCGAGAGCCGGGCTTGTGTCTGAGGATCGATAAATTCATAGGAGATTTGCTGGGGAAGGTTGATAACCTTGAGTGAACTGGAAATTATTTTTGTTCTGAACTACTTATACTTCACCGAGCATCCATAAGGCACGCTTGTCTTGGTGGATACTTCTTTACCAGCCATAACTTCATCCAAACCAATTTGAACATAATTTTTCGCCTTAGCAATATCCTCTACTTTTGTAGAACTGATATCATCAATCGCACCATTATAAACCAAAACACCATCGGAAGTTATGATGTACATGTGAGGCGTAGTTTTTGCGCCATAAAGTTTACCTACTTTACCATCTGGATCGAGAAGTAATGCTGCAGGAGCGGCCTTTTTCTGCTTAATCAGTTCATTGGCTTGTTCAGGTGTACAATACCCTTGTTTTCCCGGCATTGAAGAAATTATCGAAAACCAGACAACTCCTTTTTTGCCGTATGTTTTTTGAAGCTTTTGCATGTGACCGCTGTTGTAAAGCTTTTTAACGAAAGGACAATCATGATTCAGCCATTCCAAGACAACAATTTTTCCTTTATAATCAGAGAGGGAATGACTTTTACCGTTGGTGTCGGGAAGCGTGAAATTTGGAGCAGGCTTATCTACCTGCGCTTCGGCGGCTCTGGCTAACGGAGCTAGGACTAAGAAAAAACCTGCTAACACTGACAGAGTTAAAAATATAACTCGTTTCATCTAAATACCTCCTTGATATTTTTATTAATTAACATTCATTAACGGCACATCAATATGCAAAGCACGCTTTTCCCGAGAATTGCCCCAGCCTTCAGGAGATAACAATACGCCTTTAAGTCGCGCTGGGAGCCTTGTTGATAGCTTTGACCGCTGGACCTCGAGGATGTACCCATCTTGTGCCCTTTTTAGATTTTGTGATCCAGAGTAGTTGATAATCCCACCCTGCTCTGGGAAGAATGTTATATTCTTCAACTCTCCTTTAAATTCTGAAGGCACATCTATGTGAATAAGAATTTGATCTTTGTTAATAAACGCGTTTACCTCCCACTCAGAAGATATTCTGGATAATTTTTTCCGGGTTTCTCTAAAATGACTGGCCCATCGTCTGTTGATCTTTGGATTCTTATCTTTAACCGGCATTTTAATCACAAGATCCACGTGGCCTGAGGTACATCTTTCTTTACAAACCAACCAATCTACACTGGCAGAAAGCTTCGCATTTGTTCCCGATTTTATTGCCTTTGGAGCTTCTATTTGAGTGATAAGAAAAACCTCTCCTTCATAGCCAAAACTCACAAGGCCTGACTTTTCAAACCTCTTCGGATACGGCCATTGAACAACGCCAGGGACAAAGCCATCTGGAAGATTCCATTCGATTTTCGTCGGCAATCCTGAATCGCCAGGATTTTTCCAGTAGGTATGCCAAAGTTTATCCATCTTAAGCCACAGGGCGACATAAAACGATTCTCCTGGCTGGATAGATTTTACCTCTGAGATAAGTCGAGCTTTCACGTGTTCTGACTGTTGAGGCTCTGCTGAAAAGGCTATAAAGACATATATAAAAATAAATAAAGCAAGACTAATCAACGGATATTGGAATAAGGATATTCTTTTCCAAATGGGATTGGGTTTCATATTTTTGGACTTTTCGTAATATTCAGGTCCATTTTTATCTTGCTGTAGATTCTGCTTCTGGCTCATTAGCAATTTTCAAGAATCTCTTTTGTAAATAATACTTATAGCATAGGAATAATAAGATTTCAACTAATAATTAGCTGCGGCTTACACATTAAAGGTTGTTTC
>LAZR01000591.1_pt1 | contig 26875 bp, 25 predicted proteins | sample 329461 | NCBI WGS metagenome assembly LAZR01 (sample SAMN03002196, study PRJNA259156) | marine sediment metagenome | biome: sea floor; feature: Hydrothermal impacted sediments; material: marine sediment; isolation source: Loki non-amplified sample from Loki's castle hydrothermal vent sediment ...
AGATTTAATTATTTTTTATACTGAGAAGGCTAAAGAGTATTGTCCGGGGATAGGACCTGAAGCTTCAAATATAGACTACGATTATTGGACTAATTTAGGTAAAAAGATACTCGAAGATTTAAATAAAAATCAAATTTTTATAAAAAATTGGAATGAGAAGGTTAACACTAATAAAATCTTACCGTCCGTTAAGATTTTTATTAATATGATTTTGGCGTTAGACGAGAATTAAACCTAAGTCTAAATTTAAAATTTTTGTGGGGCATACCGAGATGAGGCTAATAATGCCCAAAATAACATTTTTAATTCAATTTTGTAACCTAATTGACTATTACGCCAATTTAATTCCTCATTAAGCATAGTAAGGCTAAAAAACTTAGTTGAATTCATAATAAAATTAAGTAAATTACTACAAATATCTGCCTCCTGTTCCTTTAAATCCAATAAGTCTAATATTAAGAGAACCTTAGCCGAGTCAGTAAATGAATCTTTAATAGACCCATTTGCTAAAAGCAACTTTTTGATTTCAATTAAATAAGATTTTTTAAGTGCATCATGATTTTCGTTATTCAATAAAGTTAATAAAGCTAAATGGTTGTAAATATCTTTAATTGTCCTAAATTCTTTTATATTAAGCAGATCTAAGCGTGTGATTGGATTTATATAACGCATTTTATCCTCCTTATTCAAACTTTCAGAACTTATTAAATCCGAGCATAATAGAGAATATAAATTAGATTGAAGCTTTTCTGGTAAAGAATATTTAACAATCAATTTAATGAACTTTTCAATTTCTCCATCATCAATAATATCTGTCTTCCCATTTAATTCTAACTCTGAAAAAATAGATAATCCATAAAAAACACTTTTAATGTCAGGAATATTATTTTTTGATGCGCTAAACACTTTTCCATTTATAAAATTCTTCATAATTTCTAAAACTTCAATGGAGCTAAATGGAATATCGATGTTTAACATTTTTAAATTAGAAACATAATAAAAGAGAATTTCTAAATCAAAAAAATCAACATTCTTAACCCTTGAATTTAAAAAACTGACAACATCGATTACAAATTTATTCACGATTTCAGGATGGATAGGGGGAATATTCCCAAAGAAATCTAAAAAACTTTTTTTTTTTTTTTGTTTAATTGGAGCACTACTGAGTGAATCCTGTTCAGTTTTGATATCTTGATTAACAGTTTTAATAGTAATTTCTTCCTTGATGATATCTGGGAGTTTAGTAGACGGCCTTATATCTTTTTTTAGTTTTTTCAACTTCTCAATGTTATCCCTTTTCGCTTTCTGTAAGAGAAGAAGAATGTCTTGTTCAGGTTCTTTTCTTTTCTTTAAATCTTTAGTTATATTGGTGGGTTTTGATGAAATGATTTTTTTAATGGTTAGGGTCGAAAAATCAATGTAACTCTTAAGGTTTTGGCCAACTAAGGCTTTTTTAATTTTTAATAATTCTAAATTATTTTCTTTAAATTTACTCAGTTTCTCAATAAAATTTTCAGGGAGTAAATCAAACAATTTGAAATTTTCTATTTTTTTCTTATCAATATCTAAAAGATATTCCAATAGGATTTCAAATAATAATTCATTTATGTGATTTCTCTGATATAGATCCACAAAGGATGTATAAGATGTAAATTCACTACTTTTAGCATTTGCTAACAGAACAAAAGTATTTTGATGCTCATTAAGTTTTTTTATTGGTATACCGAGTGTATTCAATCCAGTTTTTACAGCTTTTAAAATTTTCTCAAAAGTATTATTCTTTAATCCTTCACTCTCTGTTTGTATTTTAGTATTTAATTCAATGTTTTTATAAACGATAAGATCTTTTAAATAAGAATTAGTTAATCTATAATATTCTAAAACTTCAGTATTGAATTCTGCCAGAATTTCCGTAAATACCCTAGAGATATCTTCCATGGCACTGTTATATTATTTCTACAATATAATATAATGAGAATTATTATTATATATTGAAAATTAACATTTATATTTTATAAAGAATAATATACGTTTTATTTTATGGAGGTTTCTGATTTCAATTTCTTTGCGTTGGATTATCACTCAAAACGAAAAAATCCATGGAGACCTCTCAAGATTTTTCTAGATCATTTGAAAAATGATGGTTACACCTTTAAAGGTGTGATTTTAGATTTAGGTTGCGCTAATGCCAGAAATTTTAAGATAATAGGGGATTTTCCTAAGAAGATAATAGGTATAGATAATTCTCTCGAATTGTTAAAAATAGCTAACGACAATTTAAAAAATTTTAACCTTTATCCTCAAGCTGAATCCCAATTTTATCAAATTCTCCTTGGAGATTTAAATTTTTTACCAATTAGGCCCAATTCTATACAAAATATATTTTCCATCGCAACAATCCATCATATAAAGATAAAGTTAAATAGAAAGAAATTATTACGCTTTTCCTTTGAGATATTAAAAAAAGATGGAGCTTTAATCTTAACAGTGTGGCGAAAATGGCAAAAAAAATACCGCCTTTATTTTCTTGTTGATTTGATTAAAAGAAGATTTAATTATAAATATAGACATCAGCAGGAGAATATTGGATTACCAGAATTTGGTGATAAGTTTGTACCATGGGGTACTTCAGTTGACAAATCTTTTTTTAATAGATTTTATCATTTTTTTTCTAAACATGAAATAAAAAACCTTTTAAAATCTTATAAAATCAAGGAAATTAAGGTAATGGGAGGACCTACAAAACACGATAATTTCTTTATAATTGCTTGTAAAAATACAGTCTAATGGCAAACAATTGTACTATATGATCTCAAAACAAAAGGTTTAAAATTCTCATACATATCTCCAATGATTGATGTATGAATATTAAAGACTCTTTCAGATACTTCACAATAAAAAACTCCGTGAACTAATTTTTCACTATAATATCGTTTTCTAATCATCTTGTTACGGTGCCCAAACCAATAAGTGAATTCATGACTCCTTAGCCAATCCTTTTTTTTTTCAGTAACTACAATCCCGATCGCATTATAGACATCGATACTATTTTGCACTTCTTTATAATAAATTAAATCAGAACGATCCTTTTTTTCCCAAGTTAATTCCATCTTAGAATTAGGGCCCCAAATTTCGTCGAAATTATTTTGAGAATTAAAAGTTATACTTCCCTTATTTTCATCTCCTATGTATTCAATCTCTTTGTACCAAATTGGCATTTTTTCAATTGAAATTCTACATTCAGGTTTGGTATATACATAATAATTAAATTCCATAGATTTTACCTTGAGTTTTTAGTTAACTTTAAGGAAAAGAGATAGTTCTAAAATAAATTATGTGTTTATAAAACTTCCCACATAAAAAACCTATTATAATTTCTTCTTAAAAAACTATTTAAGGAGTTCCTTACCCTCTTCAATATATTTTTTTAATTTTTCCACTGAAACTCCTTTAATCAATGGTGCTAGTTCTTCGGGTTTCTCTTTGCATAAGTCTTCAACAGTATTAACTCCTAAATCTGCGAATTTTTTAGCTGTAGTGGCTCCTAACCCCTTTAAATCTATCAATGGAATCCCTGTCTTTTCTTCTTTCTCAATTTTTGCGACTTTTGGTTTTTCTTTCTTAACTGGCTTTTTCTTCACTTTTACCCCCTTTTTCACTAGTGTTTCTTCTTTTACTTCTTCTATAGTTACAGTTGGTTCTTCTGTCTTAGGTTTAAATGCTGTTCGTTTCTTTTCTTTTTTGATAAAAGTTCGCTTTTTCTTTCTTTGTTTATCGGTTTCTTTAATTGATTTTAATTTTTCAACATTTTCTGGATGTGTAGATTTTCTGAAATAATCTATATTTATTTTCAGTGTTCTCAATGACTCAATTCTCTTCCCCGCCTCTCTAATTTCTGATAGAGAAAACCCTTTTCCCTCTCGAATATGAGCATCTTTGGCTGGACTCTTCACGTATGCAGTTATTTTTTGTTTGCTTTCCATGATAATCAAAATGTTTAAATGATTTTGATGGTAATATTTTAAAATCTTTAAACTTTTTATTTTTTTCGATTTAAATCCAAGATATTAAATGAATTTTTAAAAACAATTCTATACTCGTTTTATCTCCTAAATCTGAATGATATCTAATTGAGATAGTTTTTTTAATGTATCATGTATCTCTGAGAGGTTTTTCTTTAAAAGCCTTGAAATTTTAAGTGGTGAATTTTCTCCGGTACAATTCAATGCTACTTGAAAATCGAGATTATTAACCATACCCATAATTAATACTTTTTCTAATACATTTTTAATCACAATTAATTTCGGAAATACTTCCGCTATACGTCCTCCGATTGTCAGGTTTTCTATATCCACAATAAACGTTTGGAATCTACTCTTCTCAGTAGTGGAACGAAACACCTTTAAATCTGACTCATGTTTCTTCCAGAATCGGATCGCAATTTTAAGCATTACCTCTTTTATTTTTTCAGTATTGTCATCTGCATCAGATATTGAACAAAATAAAATTCTTGAAAGAGGGTGAAAATAAATAAGAATGGTTGAATCTTCAGAATGTAAAACTCTATTCATTTCATTTACTCTTCTACCTTTTATCATTGCTTTTTGTATAACATCAATAGTCTTATTGATAGCGTTAAAGAAACTGGTTAATATCTCATCTTGAACTTTCTTTAATTCCTTAAATGTTGACTCCATAAGTGATATCCCATTATCTGCGTCGATTAAAAAAACCTTATATATCAATTTTCGAGAAAAAAAGATTACATTATAATATAGTAAAAACAAAAAAGTACACTCTTTTATTCTTTCATTAAAATTAAAAATATGAATTGTTTTATTCTTTATAAAATAGAATCTAAGATTTTGAGTATGAAGAATAGTTTGAATTATTTATCGAGGAGTCTTCTTGTAATTTTTTTATTATTCTCAATAGTAATAATTATGCCGGTTAATTCTTATGGTCTAAGTTCAGATAATGGAGTTTCAAAGTATGTTATTAATCGGAATGTTAAATATCAAGTTGATATCAATTTTACTCTCACTCATATTAAAAATTCACCGCAACTATATTATTTTAAAGTAGCAAGGTTGATGGATCGTCAGCCTAACTCAACTTTAACCCAGTTTACCCCTCCTTTCCAAGAAAGTAAACTCCTCTATAATTCGATTACAGGTTTTAATGAAATTATAGAAGGACAACTGGATAAATTCAATAACACATATGATTTGTTTAATGCCAGTTTAAGTCGTGATGATAAACTAACACTAAGTCAGAGCTACAATATTACTCTAAACGAAATAAGTTTCAAGAACATAACTACTGTAGATATTGGCTCTTATTCGCCAGGTGATTATATCCATAATCTTTATGATATCTCCGAAAAATATTTTAATAGTACAAATCCAAGTTTGATCTCCCTCTCTAATAATATTGTGAACACTGCAGAAAATCCTGTAGAAAAAGCGAGAAAGATTTTTAATTGGATTATAACAAACATTGATTATGAGATCCAAGATGAAGAAATTGGTGCTTTTGAGTCATATAATCAAAGGATTGGTGATTGTTCAGAATATTCCGACCTATTTATCACGCTTTTAAGAGTTCAAGGAATTCCAGCTAGGAAAATTTCTGGCTTTTTAATCACAAACAACCCTTTTCATCAACTTAAAATTGGTAATCAATACACATTTGATCATAACTTCAATGGAGCATCCCAAACTGTTTCCTCTAATAATGAGATATTAGGTCATGCTTGGATTGAGTATTATATTCCTGATATTGGCTGGATTGCTAGTGACCCTACTTGGGGAAATGGATATTTTAATAGAATTGATGTTTTACGTTTTGCTCTGAATAACGGAGCATGGTTTTTCTTACCAGGGGCTTCTCCACCTAATGATTATGTTTCTGAATTTCCCCTTAATCCGAGTCCAATAACTAGTGATCACTCAGCTTATAATTATCAATATACAATTGAGATCACGGTTCTTGAATCCAACATACCTGCGGAAACTCAATTTCCTCTTATGGTGGTTATATTTATAGCAGCAGGAGTAGGAGTGCCAATTATAATAATCCTCTTAGTTGTAAAAAAAGGAAGGAATAAAAAAGATAGTTATTATGGTTATTAACCATATATCTTTTTTCCTTAATTTACAAGCTTATAAATAAGCCTCAATCAATTCTATTAGATTATCAGAAAATTCTGGCAAGTTTTTTTCTATCTTTTGTATATCTTGTGATTTTTTTATAAGTAGAAGCAAATATAAATTGTACTTCCCAACTGTAATCTTTTTGAAAATAATTTTCATTGAATCATCAGCAATACCTGAAGAAACGATGAAATCTTTCTTTAATAACTTGAATTCTTTAAATGTTTTATATAAATTCTGAAAATGTGGAGCACTAATTTCGAAGACTTTTTCAGAAATTTCAGATTTAGAATAAGTTGATAATATTATTCCATTCTCATTAAGTAGTAGAATAGCATCTGAACTTGTTTTTTTAGCAAATTTCTTTAACTGATTTATGAATAATTCTCTGTTTGGAGAGAGTTGGGTAATACCAAATGAGTAAGCACTAATTAAGCTCCAATGATCAAAGATACTTGTTTGAAATATTTTTATGAAAAATCTATCTGAATTTTTCTTAATCTCTTCTGCAATAATTTCTAAATTTTTAAAGATTTCTTTAGAGCCTTTAAGATCAGGATCAAATTTATTTAAACATACCACAATTGGAGGGAACTCTTCCAACTCAATTAAAGATTTTAAAATGTCTCTAAATAAATTCAATGATTCATCAAGTCTTTCATAATCTTGTATATCAATGAAAAAGAACATTAAATCTACGTTATACAGATAAATTTTACTTTGTTCAAGATATTTTTCCCGATATTTTTTTTGACCACCTAGATCCCAAACTATAATCAACGAGTTTTGCTCTTCGAATATTTTCTCCTCAGATCTAGCGACACCCTTCGTTGGGAGGGATTTTATTATTTGGGAATATTTTCTCTTTACCCCATACATAAAGCTTGACTTTCCTGCTTTATCTAACCCTGTAAACAAAATTTTAATTTGTCGCCTAGTAGAAAAAGGATCTTTTAATTCTTTAGTGAAATCAAACAATTCAGCTTTAATATCTTCCATTATTTTGATTTGTTCATCAATATCCTTAGCATTTTGAATGTTAGATGCAGCTCGGTCTATCATAACTCGTAAGTATTTCATATTTTGATAAAAGAAAGTTTTGTTCTCTTCATCAATCAGGACTGTAATGGTTGCTGCAAGAGCCCCCCCTCGAGCACTCTTGTCTGGAATAAGAAAAAAATATGTTAACCCATTTAATTTTGCATCGGGGAATGGTAAAATTCCAAAATAATTAACTGTGTCAACTGGACCTTCTGAATCTTGATATACCGAATCTCCCATAAGTAAGCTTATTGTCTTCATAGCTATAAGAAGTCCTGCTTGTTCGTCTAAGGTTTCTTGTTCATCTATGATTATATGGGGGGTAGGTCCTTGATCATCGAAAATACTTAATACTATTGCTTTAATTATATTAGATTCGGCTTTTCTTTTATCTTTCAACGCTATATTTTTTATTTGTATTTGTTGTTTATTCTGAAATCTTATAAAAATCTTTCTAATACTTTCTTATTATCAAAATAATACTTATTATTATTAAATACATTTCTTTACTAAAAATTTTAAAGCGTTAAGTAGTTATGATTTAAATTTTAATTGTGTTAAATTTGAATCCTTGATGACTACATTTATGAAATCATGAAGAGATATATTATTTTTCTTCAATTCAAGTAAAGAAATTTGTTCACATGCACCCATTTGGACTATTTGATGAAACTCCCCTTGTTTTTTTATTTTATCATATAAATTAATCTCTATACCGCTTTTAAAATGAAAGGAATTAGAGTAAATTTCTCTATTCTTCTCTACATTCAATTTTTCAATAAAATGTTTGAAGTGTTTTAAATCTAACTTAGAGAACCTTTGTAATGCTTGATATGAGAAGTTTTCACTTACTACATAAGACATTTTTTCATCAGAGAGTTTAGAGCACATCTCTTCCATATTTCTAACAATTTTAACACCAAATGAGAACGAGTCTAAATTTTCATGAAGATGATAATTTGTTAAAAATTTAACAGCTTCATTTAACCCTATAAAACTAATTGCATATTTTTGATTTCCCAAATCAAAAATGGGAACTTCATCATTAAAACTACTACAAATTGGTAAATGATTCGATTTCATTCGCTTTTTTATTATACCGTATTTTTTAGAGAAGATTTCTAAACAAAGATTGATTTCGTCATTTAACACTTCAAAAAATTCATCCTCATTTTGACTCATATAAGCAGAGCGAGGTAAGTTTAAACATATATTTTGAAGAACACCGGTATTAGAAGAACCTGAATTAGTAATATATTCAAGAACTTTCTTCCTATAGTTTTTATTTTCAAAATTAATAAGGTAAGAATTGTGAGTAGCTTGTATTTCATCCCAAACAGATGAAAAAGTTTCGTTATTTTCACTCATAAAAGAGAAATCACAAATAACTTTAATCTCTAGGGTTTTGAGAGATTGTATAAGCTTATTTTCCTCCTTATAGACAAAAGTTAGAATCTTAAATAATCTGAGACATTCTTTATTGTAATCACTATAAGTACCCTTAACAATTCCACCAGGAGTAATGGCTGGTAATTCATTTAACTCTTTTAAAATGGATGGAGTTAATGAGCTAAATAAAGGGGGAATTTCTCTTCCAATAATAACTGATAAACGATTAATTTCACAAATTAGAGTTCTTAGAGCTTGTTCTATTTTCTCATCGCTTAATCCCCGAATATAGGGAGCGAGATAAATAGTTATAAAATCAAAGCCCTGAGTCCCATAAAATTCACTTTGTGTCATAGTTAACCATTTTAACATATCGTTAACAGCTTCTCTGAAATTACTAGCTGGATTAACCTTACAAAATGAAGATATTTTATTTATCAAAGGTAGTCCGTTTTTAAGCAAAAATCGAAGATCCCAAGTTTGACTAAAAGGTCTTGAATCAAAATAATTTAATCCATTAATATAGATATCGCCAGCTAAATGTGCTTTGGATTCTTCGTTACTTAACAACCTTAAATGAGCAAATTCTTCAGCTATTTTATTAGCAGCCATATGATGGATCTTTTCTGGATTTATCATCATTTTTTTTACCCCTTTTTCAAGCAATTCTTCATAATCCATTAGTGGCATCCCAATTCTGGTATATAATTTCCTTTCATTTTCAAAATGTTGTTCTGAGAGTATTGAGCAAACTATTTCCCTTATATGCGGTCCTGAGAGAAATTTAATACCATAATTAATTATCCTTCTTACAGTTAATTCCGTTATTAGTTTTGCATCTTTTGGACTAATCTTTGTGTCTTTTAAGATGCTCTCATAAATTTTTGATGAATCAAAGTCTGTAATATTCCCTTCAGTTCTAAATACTTTAGGTAATAAATCCATAATTTCTTTTCAAATCTTTTTTATTTTTAATATAAATAATACGTTAAAGGATTTAAAAAAAAATATTAACAGCTTAAATTTAAATCTTCAGGAGTTTAGAACTTTAGTACGCTCTCTATTTTATATAATAATATTTATTTATCTAAATCTGTGTTAAAATCATTAACAGAATCATCGCTAAAACGTTTTTTTAATGAAATATATCATATTTTAAGGGAAACTGATACTAATCTAATAGAAATTTGGTGTGAACTTTCAAAATTATCTCGCTTGGCAAAAATGAATAACTTCGAGTTAAAAGAGTTCCTTACTAACTTTAGATTCATTTCAATAAAAAAAGGGAATTATATAAACTACATAGTGATTAATAAAATACTATTTATTATTGAATCTATCAACTTTTTGAGATCTGATATTAAGAAAGTCTCAGAAATTATAGATTATAATGGGTTTGAGTCTTTAATTAAAGAAATCTTATCAGTTCATAATTATAATTGTATTAAAAATTTCCGTTTTTCAGATAAATCAAATTTTAAAACTAAGACGTCTCAAAAGAGATACGAAATTGATATTATTGCGCTTTATCTAAAATATATTTTACTCATAGATGCTAAACAATGGAGGCGTAGAGATTCTTATCGAAGTTTAAATAAAGCAGCCAATTTACAATGTCGTCGTGCAATTATTTTAAAGAATAATCCCGAAATTTTAAGTGAATTAATTCAGAAATTACGAGGGAAAGGATTAAATTACAAGATAAAATTACCTCTCCTAATTATACCAGTTATGGTTACTTTAGAAGATAATGGCATCAAGATTAATGAAAGTCAAATTCCCCTTGTTTCTATCTACGAACTTAATTCATTCATACGAGAATTGCATAATAATTTGGAATACTTTAGAATTATCAAAATAAGCAAGTTAAGTATACAGAAAACCTTGTTCTGATAAATTTTTTACCTTAGCAATTCAACTATATACATTTTAGTTCTCTATTCCTAAATAAGTTTTAATTTGTTTCTTAATGATACTGACAGCAAATGAAATAATTCCACTCTTCACTTTAGGATGAGAGAATAGTATTAAAATCATGTCTTTTGAGCTTGGATTATCTCTATCAATTGGGGCAAGATCTAATACACCATTAGTTCCCCTAACAGATATAGACAGCAAATTCCCACCATTTAATCCGTCTATAATATCCGTTCCTATCATTGAAAGATTCATGCCAATAGTAGCAAATAAGGAATCTGAGATTCTACTTGAAATAGCTGAAGCTAGAATTGTTCCATCTGTTCTGATGATTGCAGAGGCTTCAATATGTAGATCAAGGGTTAATAATCGCTTTAAGATCTCATTCATGCTTTTAGGGGGAATCTCTTTTTCAGGTTCTTTTTTGACTGTGGATTTTACTTTTGGTTGAACTAATCTCGTAACAGAAATCTTTTTTGAGAGAAAACCTAAAACCTCACTCATATCTTTCTCTAAACGTTTTTGTTTTAAAGCTATAATATTTTCATCGGGTATTTCTACAGGAATAGATGATAAAGTTTGTTTAGGTTGGAATTCCTTTTTATCCTCCTCCCGAATGGATTGTTTTAATTCGGAAAAAGCATCGGTGATGATATTATTTGATTTTGAAGGTACAGGTTTGAGGGGTTTTGGTGGTTTTATTACAGAGCCTCTGAAGGGTTGAGGTGTAATTTCTTTTAAAAATTCAGGGCTCCTTTGATCAGGGATTTGTGTATTTTCAATATTTGGCAGCGAGTTCTCAATTTTAGGTATTGGTATCTCTTGATATTCTATTGGAGGCTTAGAGATACTGGGTTCTTCTACAATTTCTTGTTTTTCATCTTCTTTAGGGATTTCATGTAGTTCAAGCTCTTCTGATTCTTCTCCTTTCGCTTTGATATATTCATGAACTCTTTCCTTAACAGGTTTTGTCTTTTTTTTCTTTTCTTTTTTAGGAGTTTTTGAACGGGGGGACCTTGAAGAAACTGGAAGTAACGCACCACAAGTACGACAAACTCGCGTTTCCAATTCATTATTGATTGTTCCGCAATTGACACAAATAATTATGGCTTGATCTCTCCTCCAATGAATTTTAAATAATTTCTTTAATAATATTATAAAACATTTGACTTTTAGTTTTTTGCGATATAATTTATTTATAAAAACCTAGTCTAATTAATTCTAGCAATGATATTTAACTTTTTTTAAACCAAATAACTTTTTTTAAATCTATACAGTTTTATACATTCTTTTCAGCTAAAAAAAAAGGAGGAAATAATATATCATTTATAGAGGATCTCTTTTAACAAATTACTAAGTGATTCAAAATCTTCCTTATGGAAAACGGGATCTTCCTTGAGGAGTAATAAATAATATGGAGTAGAATCTTTTTTTAACGTAATTTGCTTAAAAATAAAGTTTTTTCCAAATCTTTGGACAATCATCCTATTCTCAAATCTATTTTCTAAAACGTTTGTAGATTGAAAAGAATCATTAAGCGTAAGGAAATAGGGGGTTGAAGCGGTGAGAAGATGCCTTGTTTCATCATCTTTGTAGTAAGATCCAATAATAAGAGAATTGTCATCAATAATTACAATACCATCTGATTCAACTTTCTTAGCGAATTCAATAATTGTCTTTTCTATTAATTCTGACTTTGGATATAAACTTAAAAGGATCTCAGACATCGCAGCAATAATAGAAGCAAAATCATAAACTGAAGTCTCGTAATAATATATTTCTTTATAATCCGTAGCCTTTTTTAACTTTTCTTTAATATCAATTACAATTGCCTCCATTTCGTTTCTAGCACCTCTTCTTAATGCAGGATCATATTTATGAAGAAAAACGTATATAGGGGGAGTAATTTCAAGATTTTCAAATTGCTCAATCACATCCTTAAAATAACTGATTGCTTCTGGAATGCGTGGTTTATTTTGGATGTCTATAACGTAAATTGCTATTTCAGTTCCTTCAAAAAATTTATCAGGATTCTTAAGGTAAGATATACGGTAAGAGATCTGGCCCCCAAGATCCCATTCTGATATTTCCTTACCTAAAAAATCAAAAATTCTTCTTTGTGCTCCTCTAGTAGGAGAAAGAATTGCTATTTTCGAGAATTCTCTTTGAAGTGATAATATAATCGAGGTTTTCCCCGCAGTATCTAATCCGGTAAAAAGTATCTTTGAAGCGGCCCCCGATACTTCTGTTTTATCTTTTTTTAAGTATAAAATTGATTGTTTTAGATTTTTTTCCAAGAAAAAATTTCACCTCTAATATAATCTTATGTAAGATAATAATACTATCTTATATTTAGGTTAATCATTTATAAATTATTTTCTATAAAGAACTTTTAAGATTGATATCATTTTTATCAACAGTAGAACTTACATGGCAAGTAAAAAATTTACAAAATAAATCAGGATATTTAGGAGGTTAAATAACCATGATAAGAGAAGAAAATAACAAACTATATAATATTGATAAATCTATGAAATTTTAAATAAGAAAATTAGTAAATTAAAGCTAATAAATCACTTTGAACAAGGGACAATAACAGGGAAAAAAATAAAGAATCAATGGCATGCAGAAAAATCTGCTGTTGGTGACCTGATGGAATATATTGCAACGATGAATATGAAAATGATTAAAAAACATACTATAAATTTAAGAAATATTACCATGGATGCAACTAATATGAAATTTATAGATAATGTCTTCAAAACAGTAACTGCCTTGTTCTCTATGATGTAAATGGAAAAATATAATCTTAAGAGAGTATTTGAAGAAATTTTTAGGGTTCTAAATGACCATGGAGAATTTATCATTTGGAATTTAAATATTCCAAGTCGAAATATTGGTGATAAGGATTTTATTGGAATTTATTTAGATGTGGTTATAGGAGAGAAAGTAACAATACTGGTTATGGAACACCATGGGTTAGAGAACGTAACATTAAACAATATTTAGATTTGGCTACTTCTGCAGGATTTAAGATAGAAGATCAAAAAATCAAAGGAAATACCTTTTTATTAAGATGTCGTAAGAATTAATTTGGTTATTTTCTATATTGAATAATGAAAAAACAATCATTTCTTTAGCCCATTTAATATTTCATTAATTTTGGTAATAGCTTCTTGGGGAGTTTCCACTCCATAGATCATATCAGTCCTTCGATCATCTAGTTTTTGATTAGCTATTTTTGAGGACCATCCTTTAACACTGGATAATGCAATAATTGGCTTGTTATATATCCATGCAAAACAAATTTCTGATAAAGTTCCAGCTTTACCACTAATAGCTAAACATATATCCCCCGTTAGAACTACAACAATATTTCTTGCTTGTGAAAATGGGCATGGGATAACTAAATCTATAAATTCATTAGCATTATTATTTTCTATAAAAGGGATTATTCCAATAGTAAAACCATTTTCTTCCTTAGCTCCTTTACATACCATTTCCATAACCCCAGAAAGACCTCCACAAGCGATGGCATAATTATTTTTAGCTATTAATCTTCCGATTTCAATTGATTTTCTTTCAATTTCTTCATCGATCTCAGATGCTCCTATTACAGAAACGATTCCTCTAATATCTTGTTTAAAATTTAAGCTTGTAATGATTTATCACTTGATGATTAAATATTTAATTATTAATTTGTATACATTGATATAATTAAATATAAAACCAATTATAACTATTTAAAAAACAACCAATCGATAAAATTTTCAACATTTTAAAAAAAAAAAACTAGTGTGTAATCTTTACATGAATGATTCAGATGAACATAAGAAAGATATAGAACCCATTGGTGATTCTCATTTATTTAGCGAAGAGAAGGAAACCTCATGTAAGTTAAAAATTAAGGAAAAACTAGGTAGCAGTAAGGAAAAATTAGGGAAATTTGCTTCAAAAGTTAAAGAAAAAGTCGGAGAGAGCAAGGAAAAAGCAAAGTTCAAAATTGAAGAGAGAAAAGAAAGGAAAGAAATTGAAAAATCAGAAAAGGAAATACAAAAAAAGATAGAGAGAGAAGCTAAAGAAAAAGCGAAAGAAGAAGCAAGGAAAAAGGCCGAGAAAGAAGCTAAAGGAAGAACTGAAAGAGAGAGGATTGAGAGAGAAAAAGCTGAAAAAGAAGCTAAAGAGAAGGCTAAAAGAGAGAGGATTGAGAGAGAAAAAGCAGAAAAAGAAGCTAAAGAGAGAGCTGAAAGAGAAAAGATTGAAAGAGAGAAAGCTCTTAAAGAGGCAGATGAAAAATTTACTAAAATTTTAGCAAAAAAGGAAATTGAAACAAAAATTAGAAAAGCAAAAAAGATTATATGCCCAATTTGTGGGGCTATCAATGTGGGGACTCAAATAACATGTATATCTTGCCAATCTCCTCTTAAATAAAAAAGAGTTTTTGACACTTTTTTGTTACAGTCCACGTGGGGAATTCGGATTAAATCTTAAAAATTCCGGAATTCTAGCTCCACATTCAGGACAAAAAGTTAAACCCTCATTTATTAATTTTTTGCACTCAGGACAACCTATTTTACTTATTGAAATTTCATTAATATTAGAAGACATTGAATTATCTGAGGTAGTTAAAATTGTTACTTTAGGCTTTTCAATTCCTTTTTTATTTGTTAATATGATGATAACACCCACTCCAAAAATTGTAGTGATTAATAACAGTAGAACATATCCTAAGCCTAATATTATCTCAAAATTTTCGGTGTAATTATAGAGTCCTGTAATGTTTAAGGTAAAATTATAATTTCCCGGTAGTGTTGTAATATGGGGAAGAAACTTAAATTGGACTACTTGTACTTCATTATTTCCCATTAAAATAACATCTTCATTTATTTGGGTAAAATAATTTCCATTTAGAGAATCGGTAAATTCAACTGTTATTGTTCCGCTCTCATTTGCTACCAAAGTTAATGTTAAATGGCCTTCAACCCAAACTAATTTATGTAAAGTGCTCGAAACACTAAAACCTTCAATAAATTGACTGGTTTTTAAATTAAACCCTATTTTTTCATTCTGATGTAAGTCTCTAAATATTTTAGATCCTATTATAGAGCTCGTACAAATAATAGGAATAATTACTAAAATCAGGATAAGTATTATCGAATTATATTTATTTTTATTAAGGTACATCTTTTATTCACTTATGGTTCTAGAATCTGATTACATCAATAGACTCATTCCCGTTATTTATTTTCAAAAGATATTTTTCTTTAATAATTTTTCCAATAATTCTAGCATCTAAATCATATTCTTTAAATATTTCTATAATCTGACCACAATTATTTTCTGAAGCTGTTAAAATGAATGAAGTTGTTAAATACATTTTAATAAAGTCCTCTAAAGTACAATTTTGCTTTTTTAAGCTTGGTGGAATTTCAATTCTATTTATTTCCACATCGGCTCCTATATTTGAATATTTCACCATTTGTAGAATTGTTCCAAATATTCCGCCATTCGAAATGTCTTTAGAGGCATTTACTAAGTGCCTCTTTGCCAATACATTCATCGATTTTCTCTTATTTAAAATTACTTGCGAAGTTTCAAAGGTTGTAGTATCATAATATAGTTTACTAGCTTTTCCAACTCTACCGTTAAAATCAATAACTAAAATTATATTATCATTTATTTTTGCATTTCCGGCAGATATATAATCCTCTTTATTAATTTCACCGATGATTGTTGAACTTAGCTCATAACTTAACGCATGTATATTGGTATGTCCTCGGATAATAGGAACTTGAAATTTTCTTGAAGCTTCACATATCCCGTTCAGCAATTTATGAGATACTTCTTCATCTTTGACTGAAATAATAATACTCGCAGCTAAAGGTTTTCCCCCACATGCATAAATATCATCAACACTCACTAAAATCGAACTGAAGCCTGCGCCATATGGGTATTTTTCAATAAAAGATGTTCGTATCCTGTCTGTCGTAAGTAGAATTAATTTATCGTTTCCAGCAATAGCCGCAGAATCTTCTCCTATATCAGCATAAATCCTTGGAGTCTTATAAGAATTCTTATCGATGTATTGCACTATAGGGTTTATATCTTTCTTTTCTAAAATATAAGGATTTTCTGCTATGCATTTAGCTAATTTTTTAAGATACATCTATTAATTTAATATAAAGTTATTAATAATTAAATAGTATTAATTAAATTAAGAACTTCAAATTTAATAAACTAAAAAAACAACAATCTAAACAATGGAAAAATTACTAGAATCTTCGATAGTGAATGGATTCATCTTTTCCATATTTGGCGAGCTCGGACCGGCACCTTTATATGTTTTCCCTAACTATGTCAGTGAGAAAGAATTAAAGGAAATAAAGAAGAAAGGTATTAAAACCAAAACATTAATTTTAAGTCTTAGGGATGTTACTCAAGTTTCTATCAAAAACTTAAGTTTGTTCATAAGTGATAAAATAGTATCTGAAGAAAAAGAACTTATGGATATCCATTATTTCGCAATCTTACCATATCCTGATTTTACTGTAACTTCTCTTACATATTTCCATTTTATTGAAATTCCTTCCATTGATCACCCAATAGCAACAGCATTTTCAATCTTAGTTCAAGAAAAAAGCCGGAGTTTCTTGTATAATAATATTAACCGTATTAAACCACTTGTTATAAAATTTTTCGAAGTGTTTGATAAAGAACTAAAAAAAAGTTATAAAGAACAACAGGAGGTACAACAATTCTTTTCTGACCTTCTATTAAAAATAATAGAAATTGAGAAGACTCCATCAACTCCAATTGCTACTCATCGTAAATTGAAATTAATTTTTGCAGGATTAGACGATACTGGGAAAACTAGCTTTCTTTTAAGCGTAGATAGGAAATATAGTAAATTAATTGGATTAAAACCTACTACAGGAGCAAACATCAAATCAATTGAGGCATTAGGAGCGACAATATTCCTCTGGGACTTGGGGGGGCAATTTGCCTTTCGAAAAAGATATATAGATAAAGCAGAAATTTACATGTATGAAGCAGATTTATTGTTTTATTTTATCGATATAAGAAATAAAAATCGATTTGAAGAAAGTATTGATTACTTAAAAAGCTTGAAGAATGTATTGAAGAAGTTTGATCAAAACACACCTATTGTATATGTTTTATCAAAAGGAGATCCTGATATCTTGCATTCCCAAGAAATTAAAGGAAATATAGAATATATTAAAAATGAATTATTTAAGCTTACTCCAAATGAACCAGTCGAGGTGTATACAACTAGTATTTTTCAAATTTTTACAATTCTAAGGGCATTTTCTACTGGAATCTCAAAATTGAGCCCTAATAGAGATTTAATCACTTACAATCTTAAAAATTTCTCATTAAATACAAAGACATATCTAACACTTTTATTAAGTATTGATGGCTTAGTTTTAGCTGACTACTATTCATCTGAAGCAATGAGTTTAACGGAAATTCCAAGGACTGAAGTGATCAATGTATTTGAGGTTTCTGCACCTCAATTTGCAGTTTTATTTAAGATTTTTGCTAAATTTAAAGCTTTAAAGCAAGAGGAAGCCATTTTTAAAGTTGCGAATTCAGTAATACTTCTTAGAAGAGTGGAAGTTGAAGAAAATAGTATGTTTATCTTGTTCTTGATTGATGATGAAAAAAAGAAAAAATTAATTTATAAAAAACTACCAGAATTTCTTAATCAGACAAAGGATTTGCTTTTAAGATACATTGCCTGAAGCTTAAAATATTACTTTAGAGGGCTCTAAATTTTCATCAAAAGTTACTCATCAATGCTGTTTTACATAGCCTATAAGCTTGATTAACTAGGAAACTTATCCTACTATTAGGAATGAACAGAACCTTTAAATTTTAAAGAAAATGTTATAAACTGCACTTTTTTAATGTTAAATAAAATGAGGAAAAAAGATTATGAGTGAAATTTCAGAAGCAATTAAAGAATTAGAAGAAAAAAAGGTTTTACAATTAGTGAAAGAAAAGATTGATGCTGGTGAGGATCCAATTAAGATTTTAGAGGCGTGCAGAGTAGGCATGACCGAAATTGGAAAGGGATCCGGTGACACGGTATTTTTAACTGATCTTATCATGGCTGGGGAGATATTTAACGAAGCTATGGAAATTATAATGCCAAAATTAGCCGGGTCTTCAACAAAAAGTTTAGGGAAAATAGTTATTGGAACTGTTGAAGGAGATATTCACAACATCGGTAAAGATATAGCAATTAATTTCTTAAAAGCTGAAGGTTTTAACGTTATTGACTTAGGTGTGGATGTTCCAGCTCAAAAATTTATTGATGCAATTAAAGAACATAATCCACCAGTCGTTGGTATGAGTGGTCTTCTTACCTTATCAATAGAGCCTATGAAAAAAAGCATAGAAGCTATTGTTACCGCTAATCTGAGAGAAGGATTAAAGGTCATAGTTGGAGGAGAAAGAACTGATGAAGAAGTCTGTAAATATGTTGGAGCGGATGCTTGGGTTAATGATGTAATCGAAGGTGTGAAAATAATTAAAAATTGGGTAGGAGGTGCTTAGAAAAATGGACAATGCTGAAGAATTAATAAAAGCGAAAATTGAAAGATTGGAAACAGCTACTGAAGTAAAAGAACCTGATAGAATACCTATTGGTATCGCCACAACATATTTCCCTGCAAAATATGCAGGGGTGAGTTATGAGGATGTATGGTATGACAACAATAAATATACTGAAGTTGGAATAAAGTTTGCAAGGGATTTTAACTGGGACGCAGTTAGTCTCCATCGTTCATTTGAAAGTGTCCCCTTGGGTTAGCTCTAGCTGGTTTCGATGCTGATTTGGCAATTGGAGTAGTAATTAACTCAGTTTTAGGGGGTGGAGCATCTCATGACATACTTGGAGATGTGTATTCTTCAAATCCAGGTAGGGAAGTGGGAAAGAATATTGAATCGCAATGGGTTATAGAAAAACCAGTTATGAACGATGATGAGTATGATCGCTTTATAGAAAAACCCTTTGAATTTTTAATGGGGACTGTGATTCCAAGAGCATATAAAAACCTAGCAGATTTGAATTCACCTACAGCTGTAGGTGCTCTATTAAAAATGGGCCAAGAAGTTGCTAAATTTCCGATTTTCTTAATGGATTTCGTAGCAAAATGGAAAAAAGAAGCTTGGCTTCCGTGGTATTATGCATTAGCCCCAAATCCCTTAGATTTTTTAGGAGCTTTCTTTAGAGATTTTGATAAACTTTCTTTAGATTTATATAGAATGCCTGATAAAGTCAAAAAAGTTTGTGAAATAATAGGTCCTGTATTAGCAGTAGTAGGAAAAGTAACAGGAGCACTCTCAAGGGATGTGACTGGTTCTCGTAGAGTATTTTGCCCTGTATGGTATAACACTTACTTATCGCCAGAAAAGTTTAGAGAGTTTCATTTCCCCTATATTAAACAGATTGTAAATGAATTAATTGAAGCAGGTCTTACACCACTAATGAGTTTCCAGGGGAGAGCTGATCATCTTTTGGACCAACTTAAAGAACTCCCTGAAAAAAAAGTAATCATGTGGTTTGATAAAACAGATCTAGTGAAAGCAAGAGAGGAACTTGGGGATAACTATTGTCTTGCTGGTGGAATTCCTTCACGCCTTCTCATTAGCGGAACACCTGAAAAAGTAAGAAAGCACACGGAAGAACTTATAGACAATTTGAAATCAGGAGGAGGCTTTATTGTTTCCACAGAATTCAATGGGATGGGAGATGCGAAAGTTGAAAATGTAAAAGCTCTAACAGAAACTGTAATGAACTATGGTAAATATTAATCAATTTTTATTTTTTTTTATTACTTTTTTTTACTCTTATTTAAAGCACGCTAAACCAAATCTATAGGTGTATTTATTAGAAGGGTATTCAATAGCAAGATTGGATTTCAGATCACGTACCGTCTTTATTACCTCAATCCCAATAGATTCCATAGAAAATCTCATCTTTTTGGGAAACCGACAAGACTCACCAGAATCAAACGTACATTTTCCCAAATTTTGAATTTTACAGTATTTACAAGTTCCGTCATATAATAGAAGACTTTTCTTGTAATTTTTTTCATGCTGTGCTAAAAATTTATCAAATTCTTCCTCTAAATCATTTAATTCGAAACTTTTGGTGAGTAAAAACATATTTTTGATAAAAAATTCTGACCTATTTGTTCTTTTCTTCTCTCTTTTAATATAATGTTCTAGATCAAACATTGAATAGATTAAATAGAATTCAGTATAGGTTGATAATACTTTTTCGAGATAAGGGGAATTAGGAGGGCAACTCCATGAATGACCATAGAATGGGCACTTAAAATTAGGTGAAATACACATCTCTTGAACTTTAGGATCGAAATAAATATCATCCCAATGTATTTGTATGAATGGCATCTTCAGATGGAGAAAGCTTGAGAAATTTTTAAATTTAAGTATTAAGAAATATTAGATTTCTTGAGTTTCAAGTTTAAATTTATATTATTTATTAAAGCTGATGATAGCAAATGGATTCATTTGAGCGCATTTTCTCTTCGTTAAAAGGTCAATCAGTAGATAGACCTCCAGTCTTTCCTCAAATCGGGGATCATGCTGGCATTATAAATAAATTAACTTATAATATAATGTATGAAGATGCTAAAATGGCGGCAAATGCTCATTTAAAAGCATTAGATTTATATGGGTACGATATAACAACGATACAAGTTGAACCAAGCTGGCCGGTTGCAGAAGCGTGTGGAGCAGAAGTTAATTATCCCCCGGATAAGAACCCTTGGATTACAAAATACTTAATTGAATCAGAAAACGATTTGGAGAACTTGGGAGTACCAGATTTTATGGAAACAAAAAGTTCAAGAGTTATGATCGAAGGTACAAGTATTCTTGCTAATGAGGCTGAAGTTCCTGTTGCAGCTTTTATGACAGGACCAATTACTTTTAGCTTACAACTAATGCCATATGAAATTTTAATAAAAATGATGATAAAAAATCCCGAATTTACACATGAATTTGTAAAAAGGAGCATTTTGATAATAAAAGAATATATAAAAGCCTTGAAAGAAGCTGGTGCAACAGTATTTATAGTTTGTGAACATGACTTCCAACTATTAAAAACTGAACAAATCAAGGAGTATAGCTTGGATTATTTACCGGGTCTTTTTGATATTTACGACTACAATATCCTTCATATGTGTGGAAAAGTAGCCTCACACCTAAATGTTTTAGCTCATGATCTTAAGCAAATTAAAAATCTAAACACATTGAACGTTGGGCCATTTGTTGATATTACAAAAACCCAGGAACTCCTCAACCATAAGATTGGTGTAGCAGGTAATATAGACCACATGAGATTACTCCCATTGGGTAGTCCAAAAGAAGTACAGAATGCAGTACATAAGGCTATAGAAGCAAGTGGTAGAGATTCACGGTTTATGGTAGCACCGGGATGCGAAATTACTTCTGATACACCAATTGAAAATGTTAAGGCATTTGTAAAAGCTACCCAAACCTTTTTGAGTTAAATTTATTCTAACATACAATTTCTTCAAATGGATTAAGATTCGTTAATTTTCTTAACCAAACAAAATATTTACTCCTAGGAAATATTGCTTAAAAGATTTTTCTTAGAGGAGTGCGTTCAGATATAGGTTTTCTTAGTACCCTTTTACGATAGTAAGAATTTACTCCTGAAATTAAAGCAATTGATGGGATTACACATTTTGCATATTTTATTGGTCCGTATAATATAAAATCTCCAGCTGCTGCGGCACAATAAGTCATGAGTGAAGCGATTGCCCCACATCGAGCACTTTCCCCATATTTTTTTATAAAATTCCAAGCATAAATCACGTTGGCTGGAGAAAATCCGGTAGGTATCCCTAATTCACTTTTAATTAATTTAGTTGTTTCAAAGTTAATAGAAATTGATGGCAAATCTAATACCGCTGTATCAACAATAAAGTTATCTATATTAGCTTTTTGAGCTTTAGGTATTAGTATTTCTTTAAGAAAATTCAACTTTTTCTTTGGAAAGATGTATTTATTTCCAAATGTAAGCAAAAAGGCATTTTTGACTCCAATTTCTTTGATTTTTTCAAGACTCTCCTCTGTGGTTGCCTCATCTATACTATTTAATATAGCCCGGTCGAGTAAACCAATTTCTCGTAAGCTAGCCATTGCGGGTATCCGGGATGAATCGTTTAACCCATCGACTAAAAAAGGATAATCAACTATATCAGCAACGAATTCACACTCTTTTACGAGAGCTTCTGGATAACCTCCTATTACGTCAATTATCCCTTGCATATTAGTATCTTCAATTATTTCGGTGAATTCGTTTAACTCTTTTTCTAGAAGATTTTTATCAAATTTTCCTGACTTCTCATCTAATAATGCCTGATGATTTGTATAAAATACACTACCAATCATTACGATCGGATTTTCTCCAGGTTGACCGCCTAGTTTAACATTTCCAATTTCGACAACTTTCTGTTCAGTCTCAAAATTTAGCATGATTCATAGAGAACTTTTCATTTAAAAAATTAATAAATAAAAAGATGTTATCCTTATTCAATTTATTCTTCAAAAAGTTTGTCCTTCGTTGGTAAAAAACTTGAAATCGGTACAAATATAATTCTCTCGAAGATGAGGGGTAATTTATGTAAAGCTATCTTATACAATTTTAGGATTAGGCTTGTTTATATTCGAACTTTTACAGATAAAGCACTCAAGATTATTATAACAATATTTACTAAAAAGTTAAATAATAGAATTTGTTTAATTATTGTTGGTAAAAGTTTTGGTTTTTTTTTCTAAATGAACCAAACAAATGATTTAGGTATAAGCCAAAAGTAGGATAGGTTATAAGAAAGAAATTGCAAACATTAAATGAAAAAATTAAGAAATATTACGTAATCATATTAGGATTATTTGTATGTTTTTTTTTTTTAGTCATAGAATTTATATTATTTTTAAATCACGGATTTTATCATGTAATTCATGAAATATATATACGCATATTATCAATTTCCCTGATCCTTGCTTTCAGCTTATTTACTCAGTATAGTAGCATTAAACGGTCTAAATTAAGTCAAAAATTACGAATGTCTGAAATGAAATATCGAGATGCTTATAATCGTTCTAATTTATATAAAGATATATTCAATCACGATATCAATAATATCCTTCAAAACATCTTATCATCAATAGAGCTTTCTAAGTTATATTCATATGATGAAAACAAAAAAAAAGATTTTGTGGAGGCCACAAGTATCATTACTGAACAGATATTTAGAGCTAAGAAATTAGTATCAAACGTTCAAAAATTATCTGAGGTTGAGGATACTAGAAAATCTCTATCTTCTGTAGAAGGATTTTTTATTTTAAAAACAACAATCGAAAGAATTAAAGGCATTTATGGATATAAGAACTTAAATATTGAAATAGAAGCACTTCAAAACGAGTATTTTGTTAATGCAAACGGATTATTAATCTATATTTTTGAAAATATTCTCTTTAACTCCATACAACATAATATCAATCCAATTAAGGAAATTGTTATTAAAATATCTAAAGATAAAAGGAATGGGACTGAATTCATTAAATTTGAATTTATAGATAATGGCATCGGGATACCTGATTCTAGGAAAAGGAATATTTTTCTGAGAGAATATAAAAAGAGTAAAATCCCTTCTGGACTTGGATTAGGACTTTTACTCATAAAATTCATTTTAGAGGTCTATAAAGGGGAAATAATTGTTGAAGACAGGGTAATGGGGGATTATTCCAAAGGTAGCGATTTTATTATTTTAATTCCAGAATTAGTTTCAAATAATACTAATTTTTATTGTTGAAGATGGCATTTCATTACAGGTATTATATAGAATGATGTTGGAAACCTCAGGGTATGAAATTAATGGCAAGTCAAATAATAAAGAAAGAGATAAAAAATAAATCTCGCAGACTTTTTAAGCTTTCAATTCTCACATTGAGCATATCATCCACAGGGCACTTTCAATAGATTTCATTTAAGGTAAAAATATTTAATCTTATGTTAGATAATTTGAAACTTTATATTGAATTTTTAATTTTGTTTCGTATTACAATAGGTTCAAATCGTTCACTTTTAAAAATTTGAATATCAACTAGTTTCAAAATAATTACATTTTCTTGATTTATTATTAGTAAAAACAGAAATGGATTTCATAGTTATTAATTACTAAAAATATCAAGTATGCTACAAACATTTAAATAAGAGGAATTAAACATGATGACCTTAAAGATGAAGCAGGTTGTTCTTTTATTAATTTATTATCTTAGTCCGATAGTTGCTTCGATAATCTATTGGTTTGAAGAACCACTCGATAGTATTGATATGGTAAATAATCTTATTCATAGAACTGGTAGCATAATTGGAATTTTCGGTTTCATTTGGATGTGTTTCAACATTATTATCCAAATAAAGCTAAAGCCGATTGAAGAAAATTTTAGTTTGGATGGAATTATAAGATTCCACACACTAATGGCTATAATAGCAATAATACTCGGAAGTCTACATTATCCCTTAGTACGCTTAGAAAGAGAGTATTCTTCATTTCAAATTAGATCAGGAAGCATCGGATTCATGATATTCGTTGGAATGATGATATTAGCACTAATTTTCATGAGTAACCGCTTAATTAAATATAAGTTTATAGAGAAATTAAGAAGTTTCGCTTCTGGTAAGAAATTTAAATATGGTTTTAATAAGTTTCTCCATAATATGATGATATTAGGTGTATCTGTTATTTTCATTCATGCAATAGTGTCAAACACCTCAAACCAGTCAATCCTTATGCTTGGAGTATATACTTTTTTCTTTGTCATTACTTTCACTGGTTGGTTTTACCATAAAATAATCCGAAGATTTCGCTCCAATACGGATCCATATAGTTTTCGTAAAGCTTCATGGGATACCATTATCTCGGAGAATAACTCAGAATTAAATAAAGAATGGGCATTTGATTTAATCAAACATAATCCTTCGCTATATCCTTGTTTACAGTGCGGAACATGCACAGATATGTGTACCATCTCTGAAATTACAAAAGGAGAATATAATCCTAGAACACTCATTTTAGCTGCTCGATCTGGATATAAAGACTTGGTTTTAGGAGGGGAAGAAATAGTTATATGGGGTTGTACAACATGTAATACCTGTGAGGAAATGTGTCCTCAAAATATCGAGTTAACCAAAATATTTACTTATTTAAAGAACCAGAGCATTATTTTAGGTAAAGTCCCAGACTATATACATGATCAAGTAAAAAAAATATATGATTATGCTAAGGCAATTCCTCTTCAAGCTGCAATTGAAAAAAGAAGATCTCAATTAGGATTACCTAAAGTTGTCGGACCGGATGTCAATGAGGTTCAAATTTTATTAAGGAATCTAGGAATAGATAAAAAAATTGGAATGGAAATTGAAATTGAAATCGAATCTAAGAAATTGAAAGGAAACAAGCTCATTTTAGAATCATAATTTTTTTTTTGTTTAACATGTAAACATACACTAAAAAACTCGAGAAAAATCATATTTCGACGAAACATGTTTTGCTAACATATTTCATATAATAAAATTAACTACCTTAAGGATAAAACAACATTTCATTTTGTAATAATTTAAGAAAGGAAACTATTAATTTATTTTATCTTTCAAAAGGCCTATCTTTCATTAAGAGTTTAATAAAATCTGATGTCTGCTCATTAGAGACAAATAAATAATCTCCTTCAATTTTATATCCAAAATCAATCGCCCATTTGGAAATCTGTGTATCGAGATTTTTCTTTTCCATTCTTAAAACTTTTCCCATTAATTTCAACTCGACTTTATTAGTTTGAGAAACAACATCTTTTATTTTCTCCTTTCGTTTTTTCTTGGCCGGCTCACTTACAAGTGTTCCGACGTAGATTATTGATAGAATAAACTCTGGAATCCATTTGTGAAGAAGTAGTACTATTATTGCTGCAATAAAAGAACTTGCAGCACTAATTGAGAAATGTATATCTGCCCATTCATAGCCAATATAATACAAATCAATTTGAATGAGCATTCTAATAATATTAACTACATAAAAGATTAGGGAAGAGATAATAAGTGCTTTTGTTTTCCGCCAAATAATATCTTCTCTAGTATTCGCATCTTGGCTATGGGGCGAAAACACTATTATTCCGATAAAAACAACGATAGCTTGGACACCTGTGCAAAACGTCTCGAAATAAATTGGACCTCTACTAGGAATGGAAAACAACCAATAATATTTTCCACCACCCGGAAGATATACAGCTTT
>LAZR01000592.1_pt1 | contig 26861 bp, 24 predicted proteins | sample 329461 | NCBI WGS metagenome assembly LAZR01 (sample SAMN03002196, study PRJNA259156) | marine sediment metagenome | biome: sea floor; feature: Hydrothermal impacted sediments; material: marine sediment; isolation source: Loki non-amplified sample from Loki's castle hydrothermal vent sediment ...
CGTACCTGAGATTCCAAAGCCGTAATCCAATCTTTTTCCTTGCCGCGAAGAATGGATTTTACTTTGTACATGGCAGATTGATGGTAAGCGCCCAGTGATTTGTCGGTAAACTGTTGCATCAGCTTTTCGGCGGCTACAAAACTTCCGGCCTCTTCCCTTGTAAACATGATTGGGGGAAGGCGGTATCCCTCCATAATAGAGTAGCCAATACCCGCCTCGCTGGCAATCGGTACACCGGAAGTTTCCAAAGTGCGTATATCGCGATAGATAGTGCGCAGACTAACCTCGAATCGGTCGGCAAGCTCTTGCGCTTTTACAATCCTCTTTGATTGTAATTGGATCAGAATGGCAACGATGCGGTCAAAACGTTTTAGAGTTTCTTGGCCCATAATGGCATGATTGATATTTCAAAGATAAGATTTCACAATTCTTTTCTGAACCTCTTCGTTTTTAACTTTATTGTTTTAAGTTCAAAGAATCCCCTTTGACAATGACAATCCTAGTTCATTATAATGGGGCATCGCGAATTTTTTTTAACCTGCTGACAAACTGCTGTCACTCGTCCGTTTTACATTTATCCTTATTAATCAATATTCACTTAAAATGTAAGATTATGGACAGCGTAGCAAACCAAAATGAAAAATCTCAACAGGTCATTACCCCCTCTCAATTATTGGGTCATTGGCAAGGGCACAGAAGTCTAACCCGGAAGTTAATTATGGCTTTTCCAGAAAAGGATTTTTTCAATCACACGATTGGGGGTATGCGCCCTTTCTCGGAAATGGTGATGGAACTTTTAGGGATTGCGGGGCCGGGTATCCGCGAAATTGCTACCGGAAACACGGCCGAACTGATTGAACATTTTGAGCATGGTAATAGTAAGGATATTATACTGCAGGCTTGGGACAAAGCTACCGAGGAAATTGACACGCTTTGGCCAAAAATTGGGGTAGAACGTTTTCAGGAACGCATCAAGACGTTTGGGCAATATGAAGGAACCGTGCAGTCTTCAGTCTTCTATTTTATAGATAACGAAATACACCATCGCGGGCAGGGCTATGTGTATTTAAGGTCCCTAGGCATTGAACCCCCAATGTTTTGGGATAGAGATCGCATTTAAAATACTAAGAAATGGAAACTGTATTAGTCTTCAAAACCTCGGTCACGAAAAGAAATCAGGTAAGGCGTCTTCGCCCTTTATTGAATAGAACCTTGAATGGTTGTGGGGAATGGAACTTCGATTTGGAGGATTGCGATAACATTCTCCGGGTCGAATCCCATAAGCTTACGGCTATGGCTATTTGTTCAATAATTCGAATGCATGGCTTTCATTGTGAGGAACTCTAATAGGGTTTCAAATCAGTTTCATGCCGATTGGATCCCAATTTACCGGCTCACTTTTATAATAGCTTTCATTGGCAAGAAGGGCCGCTCCAGCGGCTCTTAGTCCGAAGGTAGGGTCTTGTATAACCTTAGCTTTCCCACGAATCGCCTGAAAGAAGTTGTAGAAATGATCGTAATGGCCGCCCTTGTAATTGTCGGGCGCCTGCCAGGTCGTTTCGCCAGTCGATAATGATGAAGTTCTAGGCTCTAAGTCTTTGGCTGCATAAGCTTCCTTTATCTTTTGCTGTGTGGCTTCGGTATAGGCAATCATCGAGTATCCACTGGGTACCCTATCCAATTTCGAACGCTTAAGGATCACGGAGTTCTGGCCGATGGTCATTTCCCCTTCGGTTCCAACTAGGGTAAAGCCACCACCTGCTCCACTACCGGCGATAAAGTTGATTCGAAAAGCAGCGTTGAAGGCGGCATGGGCGTCCGTTTTCGGATAATCGTATAGCGTAATACTGACATCGGGTACATCGCGACCGTCTTTCCAGTACCGAAGACCGCCAGTAGCCATAGCCCTTTCTGGGCCGTTAGAACTTATGATGTAATTAAGTGTTGAAAAAGCATGGACGAAAAGGTCACCAGCAACGCCCGTGCCATAATCCCTATAATTCCGCCACCTAAAAAAACGGTAATTATCATAGGCCGTTTTTGGCGCGTTACCCAAAAACGTATCGAAATCTACGGTCGTGGCACTAGCGTCGGGTGGGATAGGATATTGCCATGCCCCCTCGGTGGAGTAGCGGTCGTTATAAAAATCGAGCATAACGATATCACCGATGGCACCTTCTTCGTAAAGTTGTTTTGCTTTTTCATTGCCAAGGGAAGACATTCCCTGACTTCCGATTTGACAAATTTTACCACTTTCCTTTTGTGCATTGATTATAGCCTGACCCTCGTCAAATTGCTGCACCATAGGTTTCTCACAATATACATGCTTGCCAGCTTTGAGCGCGTCGATTACAATTTTCTGATGCCAATGATCGGGAGTAGCTATGATAACAGCGTCGATATCCTTTCGGCTCAACAGTTCACGGTAGTCCCTGGTAGTGAACAGGGTATCGCCCCAAAGCTCCTTGGCGCGGTCTAAACGCCCGGTATATAGATCACAGACGGCAACTAGTTGGATACCATCGACCTTCAAGGCAGACTGTGTATCGTAAATGCCTTGAATGCCTGACCCTATCAGGGCTAGATTGATGCTATCATTTTTAGAAAAGACCGCAGCATGGTAATTTCGGTTTAAGAATATTTTCTGTTCGTAGGAAGAGCCGAATACCATAGGTGCCGAGGTCAGCGCTGCGGAACCTAAAGCAGCTTTTTTCAGAAAAGATCGTCTGTTGGAATTCTTTTTCATAGGTATGAGAGTGTCTCTACTTGTACTTGAAATGTACAGCTTTTCGTAAAACACACCAAAAATAGGATTAGCAAAGAATCGCTAATGGGATTGATTTCTGAGTATATAATAGTCCATCGCGCTATGAGGCAAATGATATGGTTTCTCATTATGCCATAAATAGGTTTAAGGCCTATAGTATTTATATTTTATATATGTAAATGGGAGGTAGAGGGTGGAATAGTTTCGACAGAAGGAATAAAATTTAAAAAGCTTTGCTATATTTACCCTGTTGTGTTGTGACCCTAAGGCTTTGGAAAAAGCTAGGGCCAATGAAAGGCTTTCCTCCCGCTTCGATACATTTCGAAATTCGGGTAATTGGAAGGCTTTTTTTATGTTTGACCAGTACACAGTAACCAATCTAATGTCATTTGGTAAACATTGGCTTGTTTATCTTTGAAAAAATTTCCTTTAATCAAAGATATGTGATGCGCAAAAGGTTGAATTAGGGTAGTTAACTTAATGACGCCGAGTAATTCTGTTCTTTTGCTTCGAAACTTCTAGACTTTTTTTTTGGAAAGATTTGTTAAACCGAAGTGGCCGCAAGATTCGCCTAAACTATTGTATGTAATATGTGCCGAGTATTGAATATTGTATGGATATCGAATCGGGTAGGAGGAAAGAAGCAACTATTTAAAAAAAGCACTAAAATAAGTAACTTCGCAGCTGTTATTTACCTCCACTAAAAAAAATATATGATTTTTGACCTCATAAAAAAAAGAAGATCTGTTTTTCCAGTTCAATACAACGATACCCCTATCGATAGGGCGGATATTGAAAAAATTCTGGAAGCAGCCAACTGGGCGCCAACTCATAAGAAGACCGAACCATGGCGGTTTAAGGTGTTGATGGGCGAGGCTAAGGAGAAATTAGGGCTTTTTCTATCCTATAAATATATGGAGACGGAAACAAGACCCAAGCAGATGAAGACCAAAAAAATGATAGAAAATCCGAAGAAAGCGGGGGCAATCATTGCCATCTGCATGCAGCGAGACCCTAAAGAAAGCATTCCTGATTGGGAAGAGGTCGCGGCTACTGCCATGGCCGTACAGAATATGTGGCTCTGCTGTACCGAAATGGGTTTGGGTTGTTACTGGAGTTCTCCGGGATTAATTAAGTACATGGGCGATTTTTTCGAATTTAATGAGGGCGAAGTATGTTTGGGCTTTCTGTATATAGGACACTACGATGAAGAAATCGCTGAACAAAGCCGTACCCCAATTGCGGACAAGGTGGTATGGATGGAGTAGCTAATCCAAAAATGGAAATAACGCGACCCGATAGTCCCAAGCTTTAGAAATAAAAAGTCCTAAGAATATAGCAGTTACCAAAAATTTTAAAAACGTTCCGGTCAAAAAGCCCATGAAGGAACCAAAAGCAGCCTTAAGGGCTGTTTTTTGGTCCGCTTTATTGATAAGCTCCCCGACCAAAGCGCCGACAAAAGGCCATATAATAATTCCGAAAAGCCCTAAAATCGGAAATACCAAAGATACTATTACTCCCACCGTAGTACCTACCATACCCGCTTTACTGCCTCCAAATTTCTTAGTTCCCATGGCGGGAATAACATAATCAAGCGCCAGAACAATTAGTGCTACTGTAGCGGTAATGCCTAAGAATGTCCAATTCTGAGGAATGGCATTGGTTAGGTGTAATAATAGAAGTCCGACCCAACTTATGGGCGGACCGGGAAGTATCGGCAAAAAGCTTCCTAGAATGCCGACAATCATTAAAACGAAACCTAATATAAGTAGTGTGATATCCATGCCGTATTTCTTGTCTAACGAAGTTACGCTGAAATTGGTACAGATTCCAAACGCAATAAAGCGTAGCTGCACAAACTAAAATATTAGGTAAAAATGAAAAGTATACAACACCATCTCAATAATTAAGCGCTAATGTAACCATAACTAAAAATTGTTACTCTGAGTTTTAGTTTCTTGGGAAAATGGTCTATTATTTAATGTATGGTTAGTTTATAAGCTAATTTTTGGGCAAAAAGTACGTTATTTATACTCACTTAAGTTAATGGCAAAGTCGCATTTTGGGATCTCTATGTTTCGGAAATGGCGGCCAGACGAATCAAAGAATTAAAGGAGGAGATACATTTTGCAAAGAATTAACCGGTCCTCCATTCATTCCTCTTTTCGTAAACTACGCCATAAATCATTCAAAAATTCGTAATTTCCACAACAGAATCCAAGGTAATGCGGAACCTTTTCATCTTATGTTTGCTATGCCTGCTGACCGCTTGCGATTGGTCTGCCCATCGGGAAGAAAAGACCCAAGAACTAGTCGATCAAGAAATGCAATCCATCGATTGGGAAGATGTTGACCAATACCCACTTTTCGTAGACTGTGACGAACTCGCCAGCAAACCCGAACAAAAAAAATGCTTTATGCAAACCCTTTTGCGTCACTTTTCCAAATCTTTACAGGAATCAGATCTGTTGTTGACGGAAGCGGTAAAGGATACTATTTTTGTGAATTTTAAAATGGAAGATACCGGCGCAATCACTTTGATGGACATCACCAACGGAGAACGGATTAGCCAACAAGTGCCCGGATTTCAAAATCAGATTGAAAAAAGCCTACATAGCCTGCCGAAAATAGAACCCGCCTTAAAACGTGGTATTCCTGTAAGCGCAAAATTTCGAATACCGATTGTACTACAATAATCGACAAATCCGAGATTTTTTTTAAACAACCCACTGAGAACTAAGTAGAACTAACGAAGAGCAACGAACCCTATTGGCAAACGAAAAAATTATACTCGGCATTGATCCAGGTACTACCATTATGGGCTTCGGGCTAATAAAGGTCGTCGATAAGAAAATGGTCTTCTTACAAATGAACGAACTGCTTTTAAGTAAGTACAAAGATCCATATACAAAATTGAAACTCATTTTCGAGCGTACCATCGATTTGATAGACCAATACCATCCCGATGAAATTGCCATCGAGGCCCCGTTCTTTGGTAAAAATGTACAGTCGATGTTAAAGTTGGGTCGTGCTCAGGGGGTTGCCATGGCGGCAGGACTTTCGCGACAGATTCCTATAACGGAATACCTTCCCAAAAAAATAAAGATGGCCATTACGGGCAATGGCAACGCAAGTAAAGAACAGGTTGCTAAAATGTTGCAAAGTACCTTGAGCCTGAAATCCCTTCCTAAAAATCTTGACAGTACCGATGGTCTCGCGGCAGCGGTCTGTCATTTCTACAACGAGGGCAGGGTCGAAATCGGTAAAAACTACACGGGTTGGGAGGCGTTCGTAAAACAGAATCCTAAAAAAGTCAAGAAATAGGCTCCTCTTTTTAGAAATCATCGAATATAACCGCACATAATCCTACATTTAGATGTAATACTACTTCGTTGCCGTTTTAAAATGGATAGCTCACGAATACGTTGATATTTTGACCCTTCGGGTTTTCCGAATCGCACCAAGGTAAATTTGTTTTCAGAATTGATAAGCAAAAATTACCAATCGAATTCAACCCATCGTACGAGCTTACTATTTAAACTAATTTAGTATGTGGTACATCGACCCCAAACTGCTTCGAAAAATTTCAATTGCCGCTATGTTCCTGCTCGGAGCATTTTCAACATACGCCCAATATACATTGACCGGAGCACCGGAAGAAACGGTATCCCTCCGCCCGTATGCCAAGCTTCTTGTGTCTGGAGAGAAAACATATACGTTAGGCCAGTTTATCGCGCTTTCGGAAAAAGGTACGCTTGCTCCAATGGATGATGTAAAAGAGAACTTTGGCTTTACCAACGCTCATTTTTGGACGTATATACGTCTCGATAATTCGACCCAAGAAAAGATTCACTTTTACCTAGATACGGCTCGGCCCATAACCGATGAGGTCAGTCTGTACGTCAAATCAAGTACTGGCGAGATTGTATCGCAATATAGTGGTGATGCCATACCCTTTTCCAAAAAGACGGTGCTACACCGAAAATCGGTTTTTCAAATCGAATTGATGCCCAAGGAGGTCATCGATGTATATATACATTTGAAGAGCGATGGTGAAGTGCTAATGCTACCCTTGAACCTGGTGCCTGAAAAAATGTTTTTGTACGAAACATACAAAGAGCAACTGTTTTACGGTTTTTTCTATGGTATTTTGATTTTGGCCTTTATCATCTATATTTTCTTTTATTCGGCTATGCGCGATACTGCCTTCATATATTATGGGCTGTATGTTTTCTTCATAGCTATGTTGCAGTTTTCATTAGATGGCCTTTTTCATCAATATGTGATGCCCGATGGGGGCTTCTTTTCAAAGCGTGCCGTATTGTTCGCTGCTCTGGTATCACTGTTCTTTTTTGTAAACTACGGACGTAAATTTTTGGATATCTACAAGCATAGTAGGTCTTTATGGGTTGGATTTCAAGTGCTATCTGGAATACTTTTGCTAGCCCTGGTCGGCTTAACTACGGTACCCGGTTTCTTGGCTATATGCTATCCTATGGCGAATTTGATTGGTTTAGCGGTATTGTCGCTTATGATAACGACTATGGTATATCTGCGCATAAAAAAGGTGGCTATTGACCATTTCTTCGTTGCAGGTATCAGTTTTCTTGTACTCGGGTTTGTGCTTTTCATACTCAACAATTTGAATTTGGTGCAAAATTCATTTATAACGGAGAACGGGGCCAAGTTCGGTATCGGACTAGAGATTGTTTTCTTATCCCTATCCATGGGTAATCGCATACGAAATCTTCGAGAGAGTAATGAGCAAAACCAAGTATTGGCCTTACAGCGTCTAGAGGATATGAATGATATGAAGTCGTCGTTCATCTCAAATATCAGCCACGAGCTTCGAACTCCCTTGAATATGATTGTAGGGGTAGCCGATACACTACTCAGTGGCCAAAGCAATAAAGACCTTCAAGATAAATGTAAACTTATCTTGACCTCCTCCGAAACCCTCTTGGGCCATGTTGACGACATACTCGATTTTACCAGCATCGAAAAAGGGGAGCAAGAACTTCACGAAGCTGATATCGACCTACACGTTTTATTGAACAGGGTAGTCTACCTGAATCAGAAAAAAGCCCATCATAAAAACATTGAATTCAGATATACACATCAAGATAAACTGCCCCAAACGATTACGGGGGACAAAAGAAAGTTGATGCAAGTGCTAAATAATTTACTGGACAACGCGGTCAAGTTTACGTCATATGGCGAAGTACGGTTCCATGTAGATTTTAGTGTAAGAAAAGATGGAAAGGTGGCCTTAACCTTTACGATTTCAGATACGGGCAGTGGAATTTCAAAGGAGAAAATGAGTACGATATATGAATCTTTCACCAAAAAATCATCCGCCGACAATCGTGAGTTCTATGGTCTAGGCTTGGGTCTGTACGTAGTCAAAAGTTATGTAGACCTCCAAGATGGAAGTATCGAGATTAAAAATGGGCGAAATTGGGGTACGGAATGCCGTGTGGACCTTGATTTTGTTCTGAGCCAAAAGCCTTTGGAGATTGGGGAACCGCAACCTCTGAATGAAATTGAAGCCCTTAATTTGTTAGCATGTAATATATTATTGGTAGAAGATAACAAGACGAATCAAATGGTCATCAAAATGGCGGCTAAAAAGATGGGCAACGTCAATATTGATATTGCCAACCACGGCGGCGAGGCACTTGAAATGCTAGTAAAGTCAAATTATGACCTCATTTTAATGGATTTACAAATGCCCGTTATGGACGGTTTTGAAGCTACTGCAAACATCAGGGCAGGTAAAGCGGGAGAAGACTTCGTAGATATTCCTATCCTAGTCATTACGGCAGATACTACCGATGCCACTAAAAAGGAAATATTTAGGCTAGGGGCGAACGATTATATGACCAAGCCGGTTAAGAGAGATGTGCTTTACACTAAGATTAAGCAAAATTTAGTGGCTGTGGGGAGATAGGTTGTTTGGTATTGATTTAATTTACCAGAAAATCAATTGGTACTTTTACGCTTTCAAGCCCTCATTAATGTCCGGAATCTACATTCATATCCCATTTTGTAAGCAAGCGTGTCACTATTGTGACTTTCATTTTTCAACCTCCATGGGAAAAAAGGAAGCTATGGTTTCCGCCTTGCAAAAGGAACTGGTTCTTAGAAAGGATGAGTTTAAGAACGAATTGATTGAAACCATTTATTTTGGCGGCGGAACACCGAGTGTACTTTCTGTTAATGATCTACAATCCTTAATTCAAAGTGTTTACGACAACTATGAAATATCTACGGCACCTGAAATTACGCTAGAGGCCAATCCTGATGATCTATCCTTACAAAAAATAGAAGCCTTGGCTGAATCCCCGGTCAACCGTCTAAGTATCGGAATTCAATCTTTTTTCGAATCGGATCTGAAACTGATGAATCGCGCCCACAATGCCATAGAAGCGGAGGAGTGCCTACAACAGGTTAAAAAACACTTTGATAACATTTCCATTGATCTTATTTATGGTATTCCCGATATGTCGAATGTGCGTTGGAAATCAAATATCGATAAGGCGGTTTCCCTCGATATCCCCCATATTTCTAGCTACGCACTTACGGTCGAGCCGAATACTGCCTTGGCCAGCTTTATTAAGAAGGGTATCGTCAAAAATGTGGATGACGAGGTTGCCGAAGCTCACTTTCATATCTTGTCGGAGACCTTGGAAGCTGCCGGATTTAAAAGCTATGAAATATCGAATTTTGGTAAACCAGGTTATTTTTCCCGAAACAATACAGCGTATTGGAAGCAGAAAAAATATATGGGTATTGGGCCTTCCGCGCATTCGTTCGATGGGATTCGTCGGGGATGGAATATTAACAATAATCCGAAATACATCAAGGCCATTCAAAATAGTGAACTGCCAATGGAAATCGAGGTGCTGTCTATAACGGATAAATATAATGAATATGTTATGACGGGATTGCGTACAATTTGGGGCGTTTCACTCTCAAAAATAAGCCTTGAATATGGTAAGATATATTGGGAATATGTAATGAAACAAGCAGAAAAATATATCGAACAACATCTTCTTGATTTAGATGGTGATACGCTCATTACCACAAAAAAAGGACGTTTTTTGGCGGATGGGATTGCAAGTGATCTGTTTATGCTAAATTTATCATGAAACAAATTCAGCAAAAATTTAGTCCATATGATAGCCACAATTAAACAGGACAACAACACCTACAAAATAGATCTTACTGCTCCCCTAGATATTTCCATCCCTTTACGGGGCGATGCACAGAACGTAAACGCATGGGGTTTGCAACATCCGACAATAACACCGCATACAGATGGTTCTTTTATAGGCAAAGTGTCGGAGGGCGCTGCCATAAATTTTAACGATATTACCTTCAATCCCCATGCGCACGGTACACATACGGAATGCGTAGGGCATATTACGGAGGAATTTCATTCCATCAATCAAAGCTTAGACGGGTTCTTCTATTTGGCCGAGCTAATTTCTGTAACGCCACAGCTTATCGACGATGATTGGGTTGTTTCAAAACATATTTTAGAGTTGGCCCTAGGGGATAAAAAACCTCTTGCCTTGGTAATACGAACCATGCCCAATGACCGTACCAAATTATCACGACAGTATTTCGGCACCAATCCTCCGTACCTCTTGGAAGAGGCCGTACAGTTTTTGGTCGATATCGGGGTAGAGCATTTGCTGATCGATCTTCCATCGGTCGATAAAGAACAAGATGGTGGTCACCTGCTATCCCATAAAACGTTTTGGGACTTTAACGGGCAATTGCGCAAAAAGGCAACCATAACCGAGCTAATATTTGTCCCCGATGGTATAAACGACGGAGCTTATCTTTTAAACTTACAGGTAGCAGCGTTCGAGAACGATGCCAGCCCAAGCCGACCAGTGCTTCATAAAATTCTGGAGGAATGAAGCGTCTTTTGAAACTCGAGGAAATGTTGATGTTCGCTCTAGGTATGTATCTCTTCGCCGTATTGAATTATGAATGGTGGTGGTTTTTAGTATTACTGCTCACCCCCGATATCGGTATGGTGGGTTACGTGTTCGGAAATAAAGTAGGGGCTGCAATGTACAACCTCTTTCATCACAAGGCTGTGGGCATTGCCCTGTATCTCATAGGAAGTTATCTTTCATTACCTTTGTGCCAACTTGCTGGAATCATCTTATTTTCGCATTCCGCCATGGACCGGATTTTTGGTTACGGCCTGAAGTATAACAAAGGATTCAAGTTTACACATCTAGGGGAAATAGGTAATAGTAATGGATAGCATTTTCGATACATTTCTGGGTCTTGTATTGGGCGCAATAGTGACCTATTGGGTCTATACGCTTTTTGGCAAAAAGAAAAAACGGGAGATGACCGAGCATCAGTCCACCGTACTTTTAGAAAAGATCCGTAGCGTTTGTAAACTGGTATCCGTAGAGGGAGATTTCGCGGAAATCTATAAATACGAAAACATAAAGGCTCATTTTATGAGCTTAGTGAGCAGCAAGAAAAAGGCGCTTTTGGTAATTAATGCCAAGGTGCAGATAGGCTATGACCTCAAGAAGGTAGAATTGAGCGCCGATAATGAGCATAAAAAAATCATTATGCGTAAATTTCCCCAACCCGAAATCTTGTCCATTGAACCCGATATTCAATTTTATGACATTCAAAGTGGTATGTTCAATTTCTTTTCTTCGGACGACTTGACCCTATTGAACAAAGAGGCCAAACAACACATCCGAAAAAAAATACCTGACAGCGGACTCATGGAAACTGCTGGTAGGGAGGCTTTACAGGCGGTGTTGTTAATAGAAAAAATTGTGGAGACTATCGGCTGGAAACTTGATTATTCGGCTTTGGAGATAACAGAGAAACAGAAGGAATTATTGGAGAAATAATCCGTAATAGTATAAGGTAAGGTACTTCCACAAAGCTAAATTGGCTAACTTGCAAAACCTGCCTTGACAATTTTTTTTATAATATGTTCAACGTATTGTTACGCCAAATTATACTTGGTATTTTTGGCACTCAATTTTAAATCGGAAGTATGAAAAAAAGTATAATTACAGTAGTATTATTAACCATGGCCTTAACGAGCCAAGGCCAAACAGCAACAGATGCCCGCTCTAGTAAGAGCAACAAAAAAATGACCAAATCTATGAAACAATTTGACCCCCATTTTGCACATACCGTATTTTTTTGGTTGAAAAATCCTGATAGTGAAGAAGACCGAAAAGCCTTCGAAACTTCCCTCCAGAAATTTCTGGACAAATCGGCATACGCGAAAACTACCTTTATCGGAAAGCCCCCAAAAGCTAGTCGTGATGTAGTAGATGGATCGTTTACCTATTCGTTAATTTTAAGCTTTGAATCAGCGGAAGCACAGCAAAGTTATCAAGACGAGCCACCTCACAAGGTTTTTATAGAAGAATCGGAGCAATTATGGGAAAAAGTTTTGGTTTACGATTCCCAAGGGGTGAATTTATAGGGTGATTTGTGTAGTCTGTCAGAGGCATAATAGGTAGAACGGAGCCATATGGCCTCTTCGAATTAGCCTTTAGCGAAATGGAAGAAAGGGATAATCAAATACCTTATTCGCATTGCGGGTGTTAGGTAGTGGCTTCTTCAAACGGGCATGCTTAAATCGTGATGACAATTTCAGTATACAATGAACATAGAAGTATATCGAGAATACTGCCTTTCTAAAAAGGGCACTGTCGAAGAAATGCCTTTTGGGCCCGATACATTGGTCTTCAAAGTGATGGGTAAGATTTTTTCATCTTCCGGCTTACAGCGGCTTCCTGCCCAGATTAACCTTAAATGTGAACCAGAGCGTGCGGTAGCATTACGGGAGGAATATGACGGACTCATAATCCCTGGCTATCATATGAGCAAAAAGCACTGGAACACTCTTTTTCTAGATAGTTTGTCCCCCAAACTAATTGCCGAATTAATCGATCACTCATACGATTTGGTTGCATCAAAACTGCCTAGAAAGTTAAGAGCCGATTTGGATGCACTCAGTTGATAGGGATAAAAGAACCAACCTCATTGTTTCAGTTATAATTTTTGGGATTACTTTCCGGGGAAACCAAGGCATAAGATTTCGCTATTGAATATTTTTTATATTTTTTCTTGCATATGGTTAATGATAGTAAATAGGTGGAATCTCTAAAGCAATTTTAGTACTGCTGAGACTATAGTTGCGAATTTTCATTAAAATGAGAGTGACTATTTGGGCGGTATATTTGCTCAATGTGATGAACGATATGTATTGTACTTTATCCAAAACAATTTACTGGGATCTCAAATCGAATGGTAATATAATTTTTTAAAACAGTAGATATTTCATGCAGGACCAGTTTTCCTTTTATCAAAATCAAATCCAAAAAAACTCGGAAGAACTTTCACGGGTAAAAAATCGGCTTTTTGCTTCTAGTATGGTTCGTTTAGCTGTTTTTTGCGCCTCGGGATTGGCGGTGTTTATGGTTTTTGGAGATACGAAATGGGTATTGGCCATTGTAATTCTGACTATTGTTGTTTTTTTACTTCTGGTTTCTAGACATACCGATTTACAATACAAACGAGATAAGCTAAAGGCATTGATTGCTATTAACGAGACCGAAATCAAAGTTCTAAATCGTGATTTTTATGACCTTCCAGATGGCGATGCCTATAAAGATCCCTTGCACTATTTCAGTCAAGATATCGATCTCTTCGGACGGGGTTCTTTGTATCAGTACACCAATCGAACGGTATTGCAACAGGGTAGTGAAACCTTTGCTGGATTACTTAAGGAAAATTCAATAGATAATATAGCCCTAAAACAGGATGCTATCAAAGAACTCGCCCAGATGCCCGACTGGCGACAGAACTTTTCTGCTATCGGCTCGTTGACCAAGGCCGAAACCAGTTCTGAAAATATTGTGAGATGGCTGGGTGGATATTCGCCGTTCTTACCTAGATTTATGCGCGTATTACCATGGATATTTTCTGGTGTTTCCTTAATTGCCTTCGTACTGTACTTTACAGATGTCATACCCGTTTCCCTTTTAATTTTAAATCTGGTAATAGGTTTAGGGATAACCGGCAGATATTTCAGTAAGATAAGTGGTTTGACCACCGAAGCTTCAAAAGCACGTAGTACCTTTCAGCAGTACAATAAATTGTTGACCAGTATTGAAGAGACCAAATTTGAATCTGAGTATTTAAAAACATGGAAATTTGCCGTAGTGGGTCAATCCGAAAAGACGTCAAGTATCATTAAGAAGTTCGCTGACCAGTTGAATAGTCTTGACAAAAACGGCAACATTTTATACCTTTTTTTTGCCAATGGTTTTTTTCTGCGCACCCTATCCCATAGTTTTCAAGTAGAAAATTGGATTCTCAAATACGGAGATTCGGTAGAAAAATGGTTCGAAACTATCGCCTTTTTTGATGCCTTCAATAGTATGGGCAACTTTGCGTTCAATCATCCTTTTTATACATATCCTAGTTTGCAAGAGGGACGGATAGTGCTACAGTCCAAAGGCGCAGGGCATCCTTTAGTTCCAGAAGAAAAAAGTGTGCTGAACGATTTTGAAATTGACGATGAACAATTTTTTATTATCACCGGGGCTAACATGGCCGGTAAAAGTACTTTTTTGAGAACGGTGTCGCTTCAAATTGTCATGGCCAACGTCGGACTTCCGGTTTGTGCATCGAATGTGCAGTATTCACCAATAAAATTAATTACGAGTATGCGGACTACGGATTCGCTAAGCGACGACGAGTCCTATTTTTTCTCAGAGTTAAAACGATTGAAATTTATTGTAGATGAAGTGCAAAAGGATACCTACTTCATCGTTTTAGATGAAATATTAAAAGGTACCAACAGCACCGATAAGGCAAAGGGAAGCCGAAAATTCGTCGAGCGCTTGGTAGCATCTAAATCCACCGGTATTATTGCCACCCACGATTTAAGTCTGTGCGAGGTTGCCAAAGCACTACCGCAAATCGAAAATCATTATTTTGATGCTGAGATTATCGACAATGAACTCCATTTCGACTACACCTTCAAGACGGGTATCTGCCAGAACATGAACGCATCCTTTTTACTTAAAAAAATGGAAATTGTGGATTGAGATGGCTACGTAATGGCTATGATCATCGCCTTTTATCTTGGGAGGTTGAAATTAAGGTAATAGGTTTCGGCAACCCTATTTTGAGGCGAATTTTAAGAAGTATTTTTAAGGTCCAAAATCTAGGTTTTGGATTTTAAATCTGCGAAAAACTATCAAACGCACCGTTGGATAGTATATTAAATTAAGCCTTTTATATGGATTCACTAACGCAAATTGTATTGGGTGCTTCGGTCGGTGAGGCCGTACTGGGTAAAAAGGTCGGTAATAAAGCCATGCTCTATGGAGCTATTGCTGGGACAATTCCTGATTTGGATGTGTTGGCCCGTTATTTTGTAGATACCGTAACCGCCACGGAATGGCATAGGGGCTTCAGTCATTCCATTTTTTTCGCCATATTATTCGCTCCGGTCTTCGGAGGCTTGATTCACAAGATCGAACGGAAAAGCACGGCTACTTTCCTGGATTGGACACGCTTGATGTTTTGGGGGCTTCTTACGCACCCTATTTTAGACGCATTTACCACTTGGGGTACACAGCTGTTCTGGCCTTTCGATTTACGTTTGGCGTTTCAGAATATATTTGTAATCGACCCTTTATATACGCTTCCTTTCTTGGCGTTTCTTATTTTGGCGATGCGGCAGAATCGTTCCTCTTTAAAACGTTTAAGGTATAATCAGACCGGTTTGATTATTAGTACTAGCTACCTTTTGCTCAGCCTACTTTTGAAGGGTGTTGCCCATGAAAAGTTTATAGATGCGCTACAGGTTCAAGGTATTGAATATACTGCGATCGATAGCCGACCAACGCCCTTCAATACTATTTTATGGACAGCCAATGTGGATACAGGCAATGCGTATCTCATCGGTAATTATTCATTTTTCGATTCAGAAGAAATCGAATTTACCGTATACCCAAAAAACCATCAGCTTTTAGGTCGGCTGCAAGAAAACGATACGCTAAAGCGTTTATCCAAAATAGCGGAAGGATGGTATGCCATTACCAAAATCAAGGATATACTATTTTTTAATGATCTGCGTTTCGGTTTAGTTAGTCTCGACCCCAATGAAACCCGCTTCGTTTTCAGTTACGAATTGACTATTAAAAATGACGAACTTCAGGTTAAGGAAACTGAAAAGTCAGGTCGTGATGCCAAAAAGCTTTTTACGGCTCTTTGGGGCCGTATGTGGGGGAACTAAGTAAAATTTGCCTTTGTACGCAACCTTTATAGGTATTTGCCATATTTAGAAAAAGTTGATTATGAAAAAAATCAAATGGTTCGGTGTTGTCACTTTTGCTCTATTTGCTTTCTCATGTGATAAGGAGGATACCGTCAGTGCGATAAGGGTAGAATTTTCTGGGGCAGAGAATACTTCAATTGCCAATACCGAACTTATGGTAAGCATTTACGGATTCGATCCTAATTATCAAGATGTGTTGGCTTCTTTAATTACCAAACAAGTTTTCAATACTGACCAAATTCCTTTTGTGGTGAGAATAGATATACCGAGCAATCCTTCACAAAAAATCGAGTATATCAACGATACTAACGACGCTAGTTATTATTTGGCTTTAGAGTGGGATTCCGACGGAAATGGAAAACGTTGCAACGGAGATATTCTCGAAGATTTTGAAAGAAATAGTGGAATTGCAAGACTCAATCTGACCACTCGTAAAATTCAATCTTTTTATTTGGATGTGATTACAAAGCTACCTTGCGATTAAACTAAATTTTTATACAATGGCAACTATCGCAAGATGAAAAGTTAGCGATAATTGCGCTCTAGTAACCAATTAGAATCTTTTTGCAAAAGATTACAGCAGGGATAGGTATTGTTAGTTGTCTGAATCGGTGAATCTTAATCCCAATTCTAGTCTTCTATTTTTATAGGTTCGCTAGATAATGTAATTACGGGGTTACTGCCACTTTCACCTTCAGCATCAATTGAAATGTTGGGATTCTCTTTCACCAGTTCAATGGATTTTTTGGAACTGATTTCTTCATTTTTATAGTAGAAACGCGCATTTTTTTCAGTCATTAATTTAATAAAGTCCAAAGGCGTTTTTGGAGTTGTTGGACTTGGTGGTGCATTAGGTCGAAGGTTTAAATCATTCAGGACAATAGAAAAGCTTCCTTTATCCTCTTTGATGAGGTTCACATTGGTAATGGTACCTTCTAATTCCATCCTCTTCATTTCGGCATAGAGGATTTCTTTTCCATCTAGATAGATTTTTGCATCATTATCTATGGCAATATTCCAGTATGGGATAGTTTTTAGCGGGCGTTCTACCGATTTACTTTCTTGGGTTACCTCGTTCTTGCTTTTAACTTCATTTATGGTTCGAATCATTGAGTAATCCTTTTTTACATAAAATGTATTTTTCGGTTTAGGGGTAATAAATTGTTTGCGAGAACTCACCGGATTTGTTCCAATATAACCGTAGTCGCCAGGATCTTGATTGGAAATAATATAGGCTAAGATTTCTTCCGCAGCCTCTTTTTCACTCTTGTCGGGTGAATTGGGCGGAGAAGGCGGAACAGCAGGTGCTGGAGGCTTTGGGAAATCGGGAAAAGCTTCCGCTTTTGTGCGCTGATTTTCGGTCATCAAGCCATATAGATAGTTCAAGCGGTCGACTTCGAATTTTTTAATACGGATGTTTCCTTTGTTGGCCAACTTGGTATTATAGGTTTTTGCCAATTTATTGTATTCGCCGATTTGTTTTGTGGTTGCGCCTTCCTGATCAGTTGTATTAGGGTCGGGACATTCGGGAAAGGGTTCGGCCTCCGCTTTTTGCTCTTCCGACATTTTTCTGTAGATCAATTCCAAGCTTTGTAAATCTTTGGAAGGAATTACCCTTGTCTCCTTGGGCTGTGTGTTGTATTTTTTGGCCAAGGTTTTGTACTCCGTAAGTTGTTTTTGGGTTGCTCCTTGCAGAGGCGTAACAATGTGATCAACAGGAATGGTGTAAATAGCGTATTGAACACTATGGATATCCAACGGGGTCATTCCGGTTACATTTTTCCGCTCTATCGAACCATTTATTTCAGAAGCGTTGACAATTCGGTCATCGTTAATCGAAATTAAATCGTCTCTTGAATTTATTTGGATCAATCCCGTATTGTTTACCAAGTAGAGTGTATTATCTATTTCAAAAAGAATATGTTGATTGCCTTTTTTTGCCTCATCAGCTGTAGGAAAGATTGCGAATAGAAGGCTCATATTGAGAAAATTCCGGTGTTTTGGATTCTTTTTTTTGTAGGCCATAATAATTTGTAAAGGCTATTTTGCCCTTGAGATTGCCCCAATGTTCTCGCTGCTCAAGGGTTTTATAGCCATCTTTGTGCAACGAAAATTCAAACTTTATTTCACCTTGGCCCAACTCATCAAATTGAATCCTGTAGTAACCGCGGGGGTCTGTTTTTGAGAGTATCTTACCATTTGAGCTATAAATTTCAACATTTTCAATAGGTTTCAAAGTTTCTGAGTCCAAAATTAGGCCAGCTAGTTCAACGCTTCGATTCGAAGTGTTTTCGGTATTTGAATTTGGATTACTTTTAGGGTTTGTTAGACCTTCTTCCAGCTTTAATCCACTTTCCCCAGTCCGTTTTTTTTCCAAGGTTACTATTTTAGTTTTGGTAAAGCCGTAAAGTAGAATTGCTAATAAAGGCAGCAATAAAAGGCTCCTCATTAAAATCGACTTTTTCGAGGTTCGTGTTTTCATGATTTTAAAACGTTTTTTGATTGATGAATACGATGAATAATTGATGGCATTGGCCATCGACGGCAGGTGGTTTTTGTACGATGCTGATGAGGCAAAGGCTAAAAGTGTATTTTGATAATCGGATGTGGCTGAACCTTGGTTTAGAACTGACTCGTCGGCTAGAAATTCATGGTTAAGCTTGATTGTTTTTTTAGCAAAATGAAATAAAGGGTTAAACCAGAAAACGATTTGCAATACTTCTACGAACAGAATATCTAAACTATGTTTTTGTCGGGCGTGGGTAGCTTCGTGTATCAAAACGTCCTTAGGAATACCGTTAACCTCGAATGTGGCGCGATGTAGAAAAATGTAGCGAAAAAAGGTGTGGGGGACAATGGCATCCCGAAGCAATACATAGATTACCTTATCAATTTTTAATTTGGGATTGATTCGAACGTTTACTGCTATTTTCCACAAGTTAATCAGGAATTTTAGGGAGAAAAGCACTACGCCGATTCCGTAGATTATCCAAAGTACGACGGGCCAGTAATTGGTTTCGGTTTCACTACCCATGGGTGAGGCAGTTGCTTTGTAACCTGTCATTGAGAGATCTGTACTATTATTTTCCAGCGGTACGCTTACAGATGGAATGGAGTCTGGCATTTCTTCGACCACCTTGAAGAATGTAATAAAGGGAATTGCCAATGAAATTACCAATACCGCCAGTAAATAAAATCGCTTAAAGCTATGCATTCGCTCATTTTCCAACAGCAACTTGTAAAACATTAAAAAGATGGCCAGGCAGGCACTCGATTTAAGTATGAAAACTATCATAGCTATCTTTTTTTAATTTCGTTGTCAATCAGTTTTTTCAAATCCTCAAGTTCCGATTTACTAAGATTAGTCTCTTGTGTAAAAAATGATGCGAATTGACCGGGACTATCATTGAAGAAATTTTTGATTAACGAATTGACTTGTTTCGAGAAATAGGCCTTCTTTTTTATCAGCGGATAATATTCTCGAGAGCGCCCTTGAGAAGTATAAGCAACAAAACCTTTGTCCGCCATCCGTTTTAAAAGTGTGGCCAAGGTTGTAGTTGCGGGTCTTGGTTCAGGGTAAATCTCTAGCAAATCTTTTAGGAAGGCTTTTTTGAGCTTCCACAAAATATTCATCAACTCTTCTTCCGATTTGGATAACGACATATAAACATCCTTTTAATTACTCTACAAACATAGAACAATTATTTGGATTCTACAACTGTAGAGTAATTATTAGGTGTTAAAATCCAAGGCGAGTTCACAGGGACGGCCTCCGGTGCATTAAAAATTAGTAAAGTCAAATAGTTTTAAAACAAAGCTGGCGTTAATACAGCGGATATTTACCAATGTCGTAAAAGGAAATGAAAGCCCAGATTACTACTGCAGAAATTAGAATTGAGATAATAAAATAATAAATAGATTTACGGCTTTCGGACTTTGCTTCTTCTTGTATGACCTGTTTTATGTGATCCATAGATGATTCTGAAACCTTCGGAAAGGTGTATTCGGTAATGATTCCGTTATTTTCTGAATAGATATTCTCTCGGTGGTCGCCTTTAAACTTTTTCCTTTTGGAAGTCTTGTTCTGTGCGATTCGGTTGACCATGTCAAAGATATGTCCGCTCATCACTGTATTATTTAAGAAAAGTTACAAAATAAAAATGATTTGTAAAATTGTTTTTTAAAACGTTCGACACTTGATTTTTGGCAAACCTACTGTACTCATGAGAAAATGGTATAAGTTTGTAGTTAACCCTAATATGGATACATGAATGTCTTAGCCCAATTACGTAAACGCAGCGGAGCAGTGTGCGAACTTTGCCGTTCGCCTGATAATCTTAATCTTTATGAGGTACCGCCCGTTTCCTCACGAGGCATTGATACATCTATTCTAGCTTGCGATACCTGCATTGGTCAAATTGAAGATTCCGATAGCGTGGAGCCGAATCATTGGCGTTGCTTGAACGAAAGTATGTGGAGCGAACATAAGCCCGTTAAAGTAGTGGTATGGCGTATGCTCTCACGTTTAAGGCACGAAGGCTGGCCTAAAGATCTTTTAGATATGATGTATCTTGAAGAAGACACCCTAGAATGGGCGAAGGCTACCGATGAAGTATTGGAAGAAAACGAGAAACTTATCCATCGCGATGTAAATGGCGTGATTCTAGAAGCCGGCGATAATGTTGTTCTAATAAAGGACTTAAAAGTTAAGGGTTCTAGTATGATTGCCAAACAAGGCACTGCGGTACGGCGGATTTCACTGGATCCAGACAACGCAACTTACATTGAAGGTAAGGTCGATGGACAGCAAATCGTGTTGATTACTGAATTCGTCAAGAAAACCTAATTCTGAAAGTTAGCTGCTTTTCATATCAGTAAAAAACCGATAAAAATAGGGTATGGTCTCTATGCCTTTTAAATAGTTCCACACTCCAAAATGCTCGTTTGGGGAATGTATGGCATCGCTATCGAGACCGAAGCCCATCAAAATGGTCTTACTCTCCAATTCTTTCTCGAACAGCGATACGATAGGTATACTGCCACCGCTACGTTGGGGTACGGGTTTTATGCCGAAGGTAGTCTCATAGGCTTTTGAGGCAGCTTGATAAGCCATAGTATCAATGGGTGTAACATAACCTTGACCGCCATGGTGCGGGGTTACTTTTACGGTAACGCCTTCGGGGGCGATACCTTCAAAATGTGTTTTAAAAAGTTCCGTTATTTCTTTCCAATCTTGATGGGGCACCAAACGCATTGATATTTTGGCATAGGCTTTACTCGGGATTACCGTTTTAGCACCTTCTCCGGTATAACCGCCCCAGATACCGTTAACATCTAAAGTCGGGCGGATTGAATTCCGTTCGTTTGTAGTATATCCCATTTCGCCATACACCGATGCAATATCCAAAGCTTTTTTATAGCCTTCTAAACTAAAAGGTGCCTTGGCCATTTCGGTACGCTCGGCTTGGCTCAGCTCATCAACCTCATCATAAAATCCAGGAATGCTAATGTGATTGTTTTCGTCATGAAGCGAAGCGATCATTTTAGTCAGGATATTAATTGGATTCGCGACGGCGCCGCCATAGAGTCCGGAATGTAGGTCGCGGTTTGGTCCGGTAACCTCAACTTCGACGTAGCTGAGTCCACGTAGTCCCGTAGTAATCGATGGTACATCGTTGGCAATCATGCCCGTGTCGGAAATCAGGATAATATCGTTGGCTAGTTTTTCGCGATTATTTGCTACGAAAAGGGCAAGGTTGCTACTACCTACTTCCTCTTCGCCTTCGATCATAAACTTCACGTTGCAAGGAAGTTGATCGGTGTTAACCATAAGCTCAAAGGCCTTCACATGCATATACATTTGACCTTTATCATCGCAGGCCCCTCTTGCAAAAATGGCGCCCTCAGGATGCAGTTCCGTTTGTCGGATTACCGGTTTAAAGGGTTCGGAATTCCAAAGATTCATTGGGTCTGGAGGTTGAACATCATAGTGGCCATATACCAAAACGGTCGGTAATTTGGGGTCAATTATTTTTTCACCGAACACTATAGGGTAGCCATCAGTTTCGTAAATTTCAACGGTATCGCAACCTGCTTCTTCTAAAGCTGTTCTCACGGCATCTGCAGTATCCAGCACATCTTGCGAAAAAGCGGAATCGGCACTAACTGAGGGAATTTTGAGCAGTTCAATAAGTTCGTCGAGAAAGCGTTGCTTATTTTCGGAGATATACTTTTTAATATTCTGCATTAAATGATTTTGTGTTTCTAGAGTTCTTTTTGGTAGAATTTTAAAAATACAAAAAAAAGCACTTTTTAATACTTCAAAATGTAGAGATTTCATTTTTTGCTCTATATTTGCAGTCCGAAATTAAAATATTGAATTGCAGGCGTGGTGGAATTGGTAGACACGCTAGATTTAGGATCTAGTGCCGCAAGGTGTGAGAGTTCGAGTCTCTCCGCCTGTACTTAATGAAATCCCGTAACCATTGCGGCTACGGGATTTTAATTTAAAACCGTGTCATAAACACTCCTTTTGATAATTGATTTTTGCACCCGATTTGCTTCGGATGTAAAAAAAAAATGTCAAAACCTCAAAATTTCCTAAGTACCCTATTTATCGACTATATACCCGCCGAGCTCCGAGAGAACCGGACTTGGGAAATTGTCTACTACGTCAAAAATCCGTTTACCGAAGAACTTGAGCGTAAACGCAACCGGGTACGTCCATTGAAAAACATCACAGAACGGCGTAAAATGGCCAAAAGAATGATTGCGGCCATCAATTCCCGTTTGGAAAAAGGATGGAATCCCTTTTTTCAGAACAAAGGCACGAAGGAACTTGCCAAGCTTGCCGATGCCGCCCGAATCTTTATATCTAGATCAAAACAGGAACATGATGATGGCAATTTCAGCTACGATACGTTCAAGACCTATCGTTCACAGATCAACCTTCTAATAGAATACTTGAACATTGTCTTACGGGACCCTGAAATCATGTGCTATAAATTCGACTCCGAATTTGTAGGTAATTATCTGGATTATGTGAGGTACGAAAAGGGAACTTCAGCACGAACGCGGGACAATTACCTCGGATTTCTGGGAACCTTCTCCAATTTTCTAATATTGAAAAAATACATCACCGCCAATCCGACCGAACTTTTTGGTAAAATCAACAAAAAGACCAAAAAACGGATTTTGATAGCTCCGAAATTACTTGACTCTATTTTTGATTATTGGAAGAAGAAGAACGCAGCATATATGACGCTGAGCATGGCCTGCTATTATTGCCTGGTACGTAGAACTGAAATTACAAAGTTAAAAGTGGGCAACGTGTCGTTGATCAACTCAACTATCTGGATCGATGCTACGGATTCCAAGAACCGTAAATCGAACCACGTTACTATTCCCGATGCATTGCTTCCCGTTTTGGCCTATCATATCCGGACAGCCAATAATACCGATTATCTATTTTCAACGGATAATTTTAAACCCGGCAAGAACAGACTACACCCGGATAGGATAACAAAGAACTGGTCCAGTATGCGGCAGGCGATGAAACTGGAGAGTAACATCCACTGGTATTCGCTTAAGGATACGGGAATAACCGACTTGCTCAGGGCGGGGGTTCCCTTGATTGCGGTTAGGGACCAGGCTAGGCATCACAGCAGTATTCAAACTGACCTTTATACACCGAGGGAGATGCGGCAGGCGAATCAGCATATCAAATCCGCAAACATTTAAAAGCTTTCTGCCTCCTGGTCCACTTGCCAGTATTCTTCGCTGACCCTTCTTTTACGTACGGACTTTATCATCTGCTTTTTGTTGTATTTGAAAATTCCGTTCTTCAAATCGAATTTCTGGGCGACGTGGGCCAAGAACGTATCCTTATATTGCTCGGCGTTCGCCCTAAAGGATAGAAAATAGCGGTGAAAATTCGTGTAAATATTCGAAAGGTTCAGCGATTTCGCACCGATCGCCTTTTTCAAGAACGGATACCCTGTAACGAGGCCATCGTACATGCCCACCAAAATCTTGTCCGGTTCTTCTTCCGGATAAACTCCGGATATAAAATTACCGGAAGCGCCTATCTTAATGGGAAGGAAATCAAATTCTAAATTCTCGATTTCATTCTGGTTGTAGCCCGCATCCGAATAGACCAGACCGTCTTTATTGACGTATATTGGGTCATCCTCCTCATAGAATATTTTAAAAAGGTTCCGTTTATTAAGGGTGCGGCGTTTGCCCGGGTCTTCAAGATTGCTGTGGTCATCGAATATGCGGGTGCGTATCGTATTGTTCAGATAATCGAGATAAACTGCGTTCTCATAAAAGGTAACATCCAAAGAAAGCCATTTTTTCAGGGCGTTGAAATATTCCCTAAAGGTCATGTTAGGCACAAAATCGGCCAAACTGTATTCATTGGGGTAGGTATTGACATCGCCGCCATCTTTGGTAAACTCAAAACTGTTCATTGTGGCGATACTGTTCGCCTGCTCCGATAGCTTAAGGGTGGCCACGACGTCTTGATAGGTTTCCGATTCGGGTACCAGTATGAAAACGGTCTTGTCAACGGCCAGCGGACTGTTCTCTATGAATATCGAAAAAAGCTCTTCATTGCCCCGTGTAACCTTCAGATCAAAATATTCGGCCAGGCCCTTCGGGAAGTTGAGCTTTATCTTGAGCCTGAAAAATCCATCGTTGCGAACATCGAATGTCTTTTGGAACACGTTGACATTTTTACCGTTTACGGTCTCCACATCGGTGGCGAAGTAGAACTGGTGAAAGTCGCGGTCGATGGTGTTCGAATAATTCTCGAAGAAGTTCTTGGGGATGATGACCGCGGACTTGAAAAGGTCATCGTCTACGAACTCTCCCCGTATTTCTTTGCCTTCCATAGCGAAACCGACCCTTAATATTTCGAGTATATAGGGCGCGGGAGACACCACGTTCCTATTATCGGGTACGGTTTCTCCATCTTCCAAATAGGCAGAATTAATGATTACACCGCCCCGGATATAATTGTTTACGAAACCTTCGAAGTTCTGGTATTTATCGCGCTGTGCAATTTGCGGGCGGATATACATGGGGAAGCTGTGGCCGACCTCCGGAAACTTCTTGCCGATGACATCGTTGAAATGCGCCTTGAAATTTTCATTGGCGCTTATTACGGGAAAGGTCAATTCCGAAAGTTTCTTATCGAAAACGGACAACACTTCGGCACCATAGAAGAATTGAAGCTCCGCCTTCAGGTCATACACCTCGTTGATGATCATGTAGGCATCATAGAAAATATCGTCAACGAAAATATATCCGTCGATGCGGATTTTATAGCCCCGGATGTTCTCCAAATTTACCAATCCGAAATTGGATGCTATCTCCTCATCGATATCCATTTGAATGGGGAAGGTGAAACTCTTCTGGGTCTCGGCATAGAAAATATCGGATGTCTCGTTAAATGTAAGGCCGTAACTGGTCAGGTCAATCTGCCAATCATCGAAGGCCTGAAAAATAATCATACGATTGCCCTTTTAAATTGTAGCCGGTAGGCATTGATGTGTTTTCGTGTTTCGTAGACTTCGAACGTCTTTGTCATTAAGATAACTTCTATGCGTTCGCCCCGTACGTACAAAAAGAACCGTTTTGCGTTGAGCAGCTTGGCGAGCCAATCGAGTTCTGCCTGCGATGAGATGAAACCGGTATGCAGTTCATATTCCCCATCGCGGTCGGCCTCGATGATTCGGCTCACTTTTTTACCGTCTACGGATTTCGTACTGATGGTCTGGGATACTTTGGACGTGTCGTTCAGGAATCCCCTGGTCTCGAAAAGTTCGTAAGCGCCCCATTCGTTCTGAAAGGCGATGGTACACAGTTCGGTGTAATCGTTGTTGATGACCACCTTCATGGCCTGATTGCCGAACACGATATCGAGTTCGTCTCCGCTCTCAAGGTCATAATCGGATAGTGCAATGGTGGCGGTATATAGATATAGTCCGTTAGGCAATGCCCCGTTGATGGTCGTGGTAACGGCACCGGTAATCTTGATATCATCCGGAGCTTCGAAGGCAACGGTCGTAATCTGTACATATGCCTTGGAAGAAACGAATATCTGATAGGGTACGTACGAAGCCCGGCCCGCGACTTTCGGGGTGGTACCTTTTAGGAAATTCACGTTCGCATACGTACCGAAATTAACGGTAACGCCCGTAAACCTATCCTCTTCAAAGGCATCGATATCCAAAACTATAGGGCGAGCGGGGTTTGTGATGCCACTGGCCAGCACTTCGGGCGGTTCTGCGGATTTAATAAGATAGTTGGCCTCAAGCCCAACGACCGCTTTTGCCACTCCCTTAAAATAGGGTTGCGATAAAGGGAAGTTCTTGGTCTCGTTTTCTGAGGATGCCTCGATCTGGAGCAATAAAAATGAATTGTCCTTTATATTGGATGCAATAATCTGGTTACGGTCATTGGCATAATATAGGCCTCCGTTCTGGAGTCCCTGAAGGGCGAATTCGATTACCCGTAACAAGACATATGCCTTTTTGATGATACCGTTGGCGGTGACAGTCACCGTAGCCTGATGGATTCCGGTAGGCAGGCCCGGAGAATTTACGGACAGAAGAATCTCATTGACTCCCGATGTGCCACTGAGAGCGCCCAACTGTAGCCAATTTTCAGAGACAGCAGCATCCCAATTACTGCCCGTGTCGATGATCAGGCGTTTTTGGCTCG
>LAZR01000593.1_pt1 | contig 26796 bp, 34 predicted proteins | sample 329461 | NCBI WGS metagenome assembly LAZR01 (sample SAMN03002196, study PRJNA259156) | marine sediment metagenome | biome: sea floor; feature: Hydrothermal impacted sediments; material: marine sediment; isolation source: Loki non-amplified sample from Loki's castle hydrothermal vent sediment ...
GATTATAGCTAAATTTGATAACGCCCATTTAAAGCTTTATCCTGGTTTACTCTTTAAAGAAGAAAAAAATTTTTAGATTTTTTTCGGTATCAGGGAAAAAAAAGTTTATTTTTATATCTCCTCTTTTTTGAAGAGAAATAATCCTTTTTGACCATTAATAAATTTTATGGTCAGGCCATTAATCCATCCCAATCTGATATTTCTGAAATAATAATTGCCGGCAGTGATGTACAAATGATAACATTTGGCGATACGGCTAATGGTACTATTGATAATATCAGAATAACTCAGGTTGGTTCATACATTCGTACTATCAAGATGCACAGTAATCGTCCTGGCATGATGACGATTAATAAAGTTCAGCTTATTGCTGTTGACTATGCTAACCTTCGTGTTGCTGTTGAGTTCACTTTAGAATCAGCTACAGATAATTTCACTCGCGGGAAAATCGTTGAAGTAGACTCAAGAGAGTTAAATGATGAAGAAGTAAGAATTAGCTTGGAACTTAGTTCAATCAATCCAGCAGATCTATTTATGATTATGGGAGCTTACCGGATTAAACCTTCTTTTCCTGCAATACCAGGCAGTGAAGGAGTTGGGAAAATAATTGAAAGAGGATCTAATGTTACAAATTTACAAATAGGAGACAGAGTTGTTATTCCATTTTATGCAGGAGTTTCTACCTGGGGCGAAGAAATCATAATCGAATCATCCAAAACTATTCAAGTCCCTTTAGATAACAAAGCCAGTATCCAACAAATTGCGATGGCCTCCATTAACCCTCCATCAGCATACTATATGTTAACAAAATATGAAAAATTAGAGAAAGGAGATTGGATAATTCAAAATGCTGCTAATTCAGCAGTCGGAAGCTGTGTAATTGGCTTTGCAAAACTATTGGGTTTGAAGACAATCAATATAGTCAGGAGGGAAGAGGTTTTGGAAGAAGTTAAAAATTTGGGAGGGGATATTGTTTTACTCGATGGACCTGATCTAGTAAAAAGAGTAGTAAAAGAGAAGAATATATATAGAATAGATTTTAATCAGGGGGTTGACTGCAGGCTGATGACAGAAAAAAAAGCGGATCTCATTAAGGGCTTACCAATATTTCCCTTTCGGTTTGCATTTGACGGAATGCATGAAGATGGTTATTGGCAAAGAGCCACAAAAATTATGATTGACAGAGGATACAAAAGATTTACAAACTATGTACTTTTTAACTTTAAAGACACTTCGGAAGATTTTTATTATAGATTAAAATTACATTCCGAACTTTCATATAAATACAAAGCAGAAATTGACGCTTTTCCAATGAAATATAAACCAATATTAAATATACAAAAACAAAAAAATTATGTAGGTATAAACTGGACTAAAAAAGAACTGAGCGGGTTTAATGCCTTGATAGGAAATCATTCAGGTACTGGTATAGTATCAACAAGAAACAGGAAGGTGTTTAATAATAATGCTATAAACGAATTTGAATATTTCTACGGTAAGAATGAAAAGGAATTTAAAAGATTAATAAACTACGAAAACATACGTGAATTATGCAAACGCAAAAGCATGAAAAATATTATAAAAGCAGCAAAAATAAAAAAATGATTCTTACGGCAGAAAAAAAAATACAGTTAAATGCTTTAATCGATGCAAGGAAAAGTTTAAGAGTAAAAGGTAATCACTTAAAATTTATGCAGCACTGTTGGAGAAAAAATAAAAAGTTATATCCATTTATAATCGGATTCCACACAAAACGAATTTGTAAAAGAATCGATAAGGCTATTGATGATTATAGAAATGGTGAATCATCCTATCTACTAATTTCAGTACATCATAGATCCGGTAAAAGTGACATAGTATCAAGATACTTAGGGCCTCATTTTTTAGGTGAATTCCCAAACGACGAAGTTATGCAGGTGACATATAAAGCAGAATTTGCCGCTTCCTTTTCAGGCTATGGCCGGGAAATAATGAGATCACAAATATATCAAGAACTATATCCTAATGTTAAACTGTCAGATGATACGAAGAAAAAAAATGAATGGCTGATTGCAGATAAGACCAGAATAAATACAGGTGGGAAATTATACGCATCGGGCCTGCATTCCGGATTAACAGGAAACGGTTTTTCACTTGGAATATTAGACGATTACTGCAGCGGCAGGGCAGAGGCTGAAAGTTTAGTACAAAGAAATAATGCCTGGGACGCTTTCACAAATGATTTTATGACACGTATTGCCCCGGTAGGGATAGTTATTATATTAGCAACGCAATGGCATTGGGATGATATTAACGGGCGTATTCAACAGGCTATGAAAGACGATCCAAATTTTCCGCGATTTGAAACAATGGTTTTCCCGGCAAGGTCCAGAGATTACAAAGGGCCCGGTAGATATTCAGGAAAATATTTATTTTTAGAACGCTTTTCGGAAAAATGGTATTTAACGCAGTATGCTACATTAGGAAAATATGGATCTCAGGCCCTACTAGATTGTAATCCGCAATTAAGAACAGGCGGTCTATTATCACTAGACGGCATAATACTTGAAGATTTAAAAAACTTTCCGGATCTGTTCAGATTAAAATTTGCGCGTATATGGGATTTAGCACACACAGCAAAACAAAGACAAAAAGACGATCCGGATTATACAAGCGGAACATTACTTGCATTTGAAATGCGACAAAACGATCCGGTATTACATTTATGGATAAAACACGTAATACGATTCAGACATGCAGCAACAAAAAGAGATACTGAAATAAAACGAATTGCCGAAATTGACGGCCCTTTCGTAAAGCAGGCAATCGAAGATTCGCCAGACGCAAAAGATGCACACGATTATATTAGAAATGCACTTCCTAGTATAAGTTGGAATAAAATAAATATTACAGGCGGAGACAAAACCGTAAGAGCAACCCCGCTGGAATCTATATTTGAAACACCTGGACATGTGCACGTTGCAAAAGAAAATTGGTATCGAGATTGGCTAGATGAAATAATTAAATTTGACGGCCTAGGAACAAGCCACGACGATCAAGTGGATAACCTATCTGCAGGATACATTTTTCTTATAACTAACACGCTACGAATGAGTGATAAATTAAGAAAGTCACTTGCACAAAGACGAAAAAATATTTATAATAACGCATGAGTTTAAGAACAGCACTATCTAATTGGGTTTTTAGTTGGTTTAAAAGTAGAGACGATGTTTCAAATCCTACAAAACGACAGCGGAGATCCCCTGTTGATGTTGATTTTACTGACTCCATGCAATGCAACGCAGAATTAACAAAAGGGTTATATCACAACAGTTATCCTGGATTAAAACTATCCGGAGCCATGGCATACACACCCATAGCAACGCCAATTTGGTTTATGGGAATTCCTGTTGCATCTACCGCAGAAGATAACGAAGATATAAACGACAAATTAAAAGAAATAACAAAAGATAAGGTCCAGGATTTTTCAGAAATACATTTACAATCTCACAGAGATGGGACCTGCTGGATCTATCCGTATTATTCGAATAAAGATGGTAAAGTAATATGGGAATTTATACAGGATGAAACAATAACCGATATAATAAGAGATATAAACACAGGTGAAATAATAAAACTGATAACCGATGAGGAAATTACTATCTCAACAGATTACGACACAGTCGTTACAGTAAGACGGCAACGAATATTTACTAAAATTAAAGTAGAAACAAAATGGCTTAAAGGGTCTGGAAGCATACCAGGACAATTAAAAGATAGCGCAAAAAGAAATGTGGCAGGAACAATACCGATTCACTTTTCAAATAATAAAGACGGAAACGAGATCCGGGGACATTCTGATTATGAACGTATATTATCGGACCTTAAAAACTACCATGATATTGATTATAAATGGTCTTTATTCTTATCAAAGTTCGGGCCGAAAATGGTTGTTGAATTAGAAGATGTTAAAAAATGGCTTGAAAATAATGGCTATAATGATCTTAATGATATAAACATCGCAACCGATGATATATTTTTAAATTATTATGATAGGGAAAAAATAACTTATATATTTCCGGAAGGGGCTTTTGTAGCATATGATCAAGCTCTTAAAAAAATATTCCGTAAACTTGTTGAAGGTTCTGGTATATGTGAAATTCTATGGGGCAATAAAGTAAGCGGAAACTTGGGATCTTATGAAGATCAAATGGACCAGGTTGTTAAGCTTGTAAATGAAAAGAGAAGACAAAAAACAAAATCATATAATAAATTATTTCTTATAACCCTGCAGCTTGAAATGTTGGCAAGTATAAAAACTATACCAGAGATAGAAATTAAAATAGAATGGGACTTCCTTGCTGCAATAAGCGAAGAAACAAAATCCGTTATATTTAAAAACTTTGCAGAAGGAGTTGCAACATTAATAGATGCTGCAGGAATAACAATCGAACAATTATTTAATTTATGGGATAAATTATATCCAGGTTCAACAGAGGATGATTTTGAAATGTTTAGAAAAGGTCTTGTGGCAATGGCTGAACATAAACAATATAAGGATGCTTCTTTAGAAATCGCGGCAGATTTTAGAGGCGATCAAAGGATAGATGAAAATGAGGAAACAGTATTAAATAAATCAACAGATGCGGCAAAAGAATTACAAAAAATCCTATATAATAAACAAAAATGACAAGTGCAGAATATAAAAGAATATATTCACGTACCCTGAGAAGCGGTTCAAGAATAACCAGAGATATAATTAAACAACTACAGTTGACTTTTAATGATGCTGCAAGGCTGGCAGCCACGCAGGTAAGAAATGCAGAGCTTGCGGGCCTATCGGATCTTACAGTACAGTCATGGCGGAATATTCAATTATCACTACAAGAAGGATCTTTAATGATTACAGACCGGCTTGCAGAGTTGTTGAATAGAAATTTAATAACCGTCGCAAATAAAGTAACAAGTATCGATAGAACATATTTAGTTAATATAATAATAGAAAATAATATCAAGTTAAGTTTATCAAATATTCAAAATATATTTACAGGCGTCAATCAAAATGTTTTATTAGCAACCTTGAATCGAATATATGCAGACGGATACACGTACAGCCAAAGAATTTGGAATGTTGGCCTTAACTATCAGGAAAATATTAGAAGACTTATCACATCTGATCTGGCAGTAGGCAGGGACCTTGTACAAACAGCCAGAGATTTAGAAGTATATGTACTTAAGGACCGGGCCGCGGTTGCTCAACGATGGGGGGATTTATTAAAGGGAAATACTGATTGGTTAAGACGGATAGGAAAAGATATTGATTATAATGCTTTGAGAGTAATACGATCCGAATTATATGCATCCCTGCAGAGTGCATCGGCTTTAAGCGGGGCAGCAAATCCGGGTGCTTCAGGATGGTATACATGGACCCGACAAAATTCTATTGATTGGGGTTGTAACTGTCCGGATAATGCTGCAGGCAGCCCGTACACATTACACGGTTTACCATCGTATGATCATCCTAATTGTCTATGCATTGTTACGCCGATTTTAAGAAATAGAACTCAATTTGTAAACGATTTAAAGAAATGGTCGAACGGTGGATCGGTTGACTATATTGATTCATGGTATTATAATTATTATCAATTCGCAGCTTAAAAAATAAAGTAGGGTGGTGTAATGGGAACATACCGTAAGGAAATACGGAGATGTAGGTTCGAATCCTATCCCGTTTTGTTTTTAATTCACAACCTGAGTATTGACAAATATGGATAATTTTGTGATTATATAAATGGAGGGGCTTTTATATGCCACCAAAACAACTAAAAGAAATACAGTCTGGTTATAGATGTTTGAATTATGCTATAGCAGAAATAAATATAAGTCCAGATTCTATACCGAATACAATCCCTGCAGAATATTTAAAAGAATGGCAAGCAGGAGATCCAGATCCATATTATAAAATACAGATGATAGAATATCCTATTTTATCAAACAGAATAAATTATCAAGAATCATTTTTTAAATCCTTTATATCTAAATTAAAAGAAAGACCGATCCCGGGAAGTAAAGCGGGCCATAATATGTGGTGGGGAGCCAGACCGGAAACAGATTTTATTATGATAGGTGCTAAACTTGAAAGTAATGGAGACGGAACAGGAAAGGTTTATTTTAAAAATTATATTCCGCCAAAAGGCGAAAGCGGCAATAATGAGAATTTTATAATTGAAAATAAAACTGACATGGTACATTATTCTCTTGTATCCTGGCCACGAACAGAAAGGTACGAGGACGAAGAAGGGAACGAAATTACAAATGCAATCGAGTCAATGAAAGGAGAACGAAACGACGCAGTAGAATACGGGCTTGGAGGTATGAAACAAACAACAAATGCAGGAGAAAACGAATATAACAAAGGTCTTAACGAACTGAATAAATTAACTATTAATTTACCAGATCTTACAGATAATAAAAGCAAGGGAGAGGGAAACTTGACTAAGGAAGAACTTTTGAAAAAAATCAATACCCTGAGAGAAAACGGCGATCTTACCCTACAGGAAATTGCCGAATCAATGGGCTTGAAAAATCAAGTCGTGAAAAGCGAACATACCGAAGCTTTAAAAATTGTTAATGCAATTAAAAAGCTTGGTATGGAAAATCCTATTGAAGATATAAAAGCTTTAAAGGAAATAATCGAATCCGATAAGGAAGCGGTTTTAAATGCCAGACTTGATAAAGAATTTGGTACAAATCCGGATGCTGAAGATAAAGAAAATTATTTACGGATGCATGCAGGAAACCAGATAGCAAATATAAAAGGAAAGGATCTTGAAGAAAAAATTGAAAACGTAAAAAAAGATTCAATTACTATTAAATTTGCAAAAGAAAGAGCGGATTACAATGCGGATGTAAATACTATCGGTATTGTTGAAACAACCAAAAAGAAAGTACCTGTAAAAACAGGACGCAGAATCGACAAGGTTTAAGGGGTAAATTATGAGTGATGTAAATTTACCGGCAGATCCAGATACAAGAGCAGATTTTGCCAATTTTGTATTAGAAGAAAATTGCGATCATATACCTATTGTTGCAGAAGCAGCTATGACATATCGGGACATGATTGTAATGGAACCCTGGTGCGGAATAGCAGATCATACTTTGGCTATAGGGGCCGCCGGAACACTACACGTTAAAAGAGGTATACTTGTTAGATCTTCACGGATTGAAACGGGAACCGTATTTGCTTTATTCGGACAAGAAGTATGGTTCAACGCAGTAACGGGGGAATATATAGACACAGAAGCTGAGGATCTTTTTCTTGTCGGTTATGTTCGCGAAGTTGTTAATGCCGACGGCAGATTCGGATTTGAAAAACGTCGATATGTTATTGAAGGGGAGGCAACCTAATGAAAGAATTGATTGATTATAAATTAACCCCTGAGAAACTTATTCAAAGGCGCGTTAATAACGAAGAAGGAATTGACTCTGCTATATTTGAAGGTACTATTAAGAATTACACAGGTAAGGAAAAAATAGTAAAATATAAAAATATAGATGAAGAATTAAGATCTTTTGTTGTACCAGCGGGTAAATTGTGGAATCGAAAATGTGCTCAATACAATGAATTTTGGAATCGAATTGAAGATCAACTTAAACTTGTAAAAGATCAAATAGACAGAAAAGTAAACATTGAACAATTTCCGGATGATTATTATACCTTAATTGATATAATGAGAATTGATATTACAAGACGCAGAATTCAGGAAATGGATTACACCGGTGAAATGACAAACGAGATTACAAATGTTAACTATTCAAAAACAGTCGGACTTAACGAATTCAGAGATTATACCGGAGCTTTCAAAACTATGCATGCTACAAACGACACTGTACCAATGATAGAACAGAAAACCGGAGAAACTGGTTCCGTTGAAATGGCTTTACAGGCATTAGGGCATCAAAGATCCCTTGAAGATGAATTATACAATTTAGATATTTATTCGCTCGAAAAAGTTAATAGAGCAGTCACAAGAGCGCATGTCGGTTGGAGAAACGATCAATGTTTAGGAATGCTGATTGCTTTAACCGCAGCGAATGCCTGGGCAGCAAGACAGCAACAGCCCGCAATAAATATCGCAGGACAGACAGCCGAAGAAAATATATATCAGACTCTTGATACAGCAATCGAAAGACTGATTAACTTAAACGATCCGCAGACAGAACAACCGATCGATGCTCCAAAATTAGTATTAGCTTGTAGACCTAACGACGTGAGACGAATCAACAAAGCTATAAACGGAGTAATAAATCTATACAGAGGTCAGCCTTCAAATTATGCTGCACTAACAGACATAACAGAAATATGGCCCTACAGAGGGGACGTATTTTATCGCGGACCTGATAGAATCGTATACGACGGAATTGCAGAAAACACAGCTTATTTATTTGTACCTGGTTCCGCAGGATCTCCATTCTGGACTTTGGTTAAACGTCAGTTAACACAGGAAATCGGTAGAGGCTCTGTATTACAACTATCCAGGGAACAAAGAGCTTGGTATTTTGTACAGACTCAATACGCGAAAGAATTCTTGGGAGAAACAGACGGTTGCGCAAATGGAACAGGTTTTGTAATAGAAATTACATTACCAGATTCAGGTGCAGACGAAACTTAAAATAACAAGTTTATTAGAAGCATAAACTTTTTTTCCAAACGGGGGCTTGAAATATAGCCCCTTTTTTTATATAGTAGACCATGCAAATAATCACAGTACAATTTAATTATCCGGACAGATCAAATTATAAAATCCTTTTAGATGTATTCAGATATTCTTGTCAGAAATATATGCCAAAAGTTAAATTCAATTCAATTTGTATTGAGGCCCCGGAAAATAAAACAGGCCGGGCCCTTAACTTTAATTACAATACAATCAAGTTGGAAAAGTGGGTACAGTTTTTAGAATCAACAAAGGATGATAATGTAATATTGGCTGATTGTGATATGATAGCAATAAGATCCGCCGAGCATGCTTTTAAATTTGATTTTGATATAGCATATACAGAACGTACCAGGATTAAAAGAATACCCAATAACGGCGGTATTATGTTTGTAAAAGTCAACCACAAGTCGGTAAACTTTTTTAAGGAAATGCTTAAAATAAATATCAAGATGCTACACGATAGCAGATTCCATCAATTATGGCGGAGTAAATATGCAGGAATGAATCAAGCCGCTTTTGGATATATGACAGAAACGTATAGGGATAAAATAAATCTACATAAATTTAAGACGATAGAATTTAATGCTGTTGATTGTGACTGGCCGAGCATAAACGATAAAACCATATTCGTACATTGTAAATCCAAATTAAGAAAAATGATACTGAAGGAAAATCCAGGCCGACCGGAATATAAAAAAGCCGCTACTTTGTGGTACGGATTACATAAGGAAATGGTAAATAAGAAAAAATAAAGGAGAAATAGAAATGGAAAAAGGTATATGTGAACATTGCAATTTTTGGATCGATAGATATGGATTTAGGGGTGAAGAACTTAGAATTGATGCGGAATGTAGAAAAAACGCACCTAGAAATATAAGAGAAAACGATCCGGAACACAAAAGAATATTTCCAGTAACTAATTGTAATGATTTATGTGGAGATTGGGAAAAAATAAAGCAATAGGTAATAAAGTGAAACTAATTACGGTATACTTTGCAAGAAGCAGAAACTATAAAAACTTTTTAACAGTATGGTTAAAATCTGCAAAAAAAATAATGCCTAATATTGATATAAAAGTAATAAAACCCAAACAGTCAAAATGTATAGATCATAAAAGAGATACAGCCATAGCATTTAATGAAGCCGCTTATTATGCCCTTAAAAGCAAAGAGCCGTTAATCATAACCGATGTTGATATGATGTTTATGAATCCGGTTGATACAATCCTGGACCGCAAATTTGACATAGCTATAACTGTAAGAAAATACAGAGCAAAATATAATACCGGATTATGGATTTATAAACCATCAAAAAGGTCAAGAAAGTTTGTACATAGTTGGATACAAAATACAAAATGGATTGTAGAGAATTTTAATAAGTGTACTGAACTAATTGGTACTCATGGCGGAATAGATCAAGCTTCGTTATGGATGACAATAAACAAAATACAAAATATAAATATTCTTGAATTGCCCTGTCAGGTATGGAATGCATGTCAAACGGAATGGGAAAAAGTTGATAGACATACTAAGATAATACACGTAAAATCAAAATTAAGATTAACAGCAACCGGTCGGAATGAAGTACCGGAAAATATGCAATATTTAAAACCGTTAATAAAAAAATGGAGATCTTATTTATAGGGGGAAAAATGAAAGGACATTGTTATTGGTTAACAGGACTTCCATGTTCAGGGAAAACAACTATAATAAATGAGCTCGGAGCAATTTTAAATGGTGCCAGCGTACAGCATCACATTTTAGACGGAGATGTTTTTAGAAAGAATATCACAAACCATTTAAGCTTTAGCAATGAGGACAGGCGAAGAAATTTGTTAATAGCTGCTAATATAGCTAAAATATTAATACTCCATGATATAATTGTTTTGTGTGCATTTATATCCCCTTTTGTATCTGTAAGAAAAGAAGTAGAAAAAATCATCGGCGAAGAAAATTACACAGAAATATATATTGAGGCAAGCAGGGAAACTTGTATTAAAAGAGATGTGAAAGGAATGTGGAAAAAAGCTTTAAACGGAGACCTGCACGCATTTACAGGAGTCGGAAGTGTTTACGAAATGCCACTAAATTCAATAACTATAAATACGGAAAAGAAAAAAGTTTTTGAATCTGTTTCAGAATTAAAAAAAATAATAGAAGGATCTGGTAAATCGTGGGTTCCAACATATCAAATATAGGATGGCATGATTACCGAGTGTAAATAAATGTGTGTATGACCCAAGTCTATATTTTAGGGGGTAAGAATGGCGCTCAATAAATGTGAAGTATGTTATAATAATATATACAGAGAAGATCTTTGTAAAAACTGCAAAGAGCTATTGAAAAAAATGATTAAAAGTAAAACGTTAAAAGATGAATATAGACCACTTATAAACGGGAGTTATTATGATAGTACCCGCTGAATGTATAAAATGGATAAATCTTCAAAGAACTAAATATAAAAATCCTATCAATCAATTTAAAGATCAAATACAAAAAGAATATCTTGAAATGAGAGAATATTTACCGACCAGCGTTGAGTCAATACTCGACATAGGTTGCGGGCTCGCAGGAATAGATATTTTACTTTCAAAGCATTATGGGAAACCAGAATTATTCTTAATGGATAATAGTGAAGTAAATGGACAAGTTGTTTATGGATATGATAGACGCCGGTCATTCTATTCTTCATTTGAAGCAACAGAAGCACTTCTAAAAGCTAATTATATTGAAAATTATAATCTTATTGATATAAAAGAAAAAAGATTACCGGTCTTTAAAAAAATAGATCTTGTAATATCATTATTATCATGTGGTTATCATTACCCTGTTACTGAATATCTGGAATATATAAATACAATATTATCTGAAAATGGAACTTTGATTATTGATATAAGGGAATTGACAGATGGTATTGAAGTTGTACAAAAAGTATTTCCGAAAATAAAAGAAATCAGTTATTATAATAAATCAATAAGAATATGTGCGAGGCGAAATGAGAAGAATTAGACGAATGATAGGAAAGCGAAGAAATTTAAATAGACCGGGAGTTAGTTTACCAGAATATTTTAAGTACAAAAAAAGAAAGGGCAGCAAGCGTAAAAGATGGGATGCTATATTGTCAAGACTGCCTGCTAACATGCCCCTACTTGGTGTCGAGATAGGCATATTAAACGGTAATACGTCACATAGGATATTAAGACAAAGACCGTTATTAAAACTTTATATGGTCGATCCCTGGATTTCCCCGGAAGAAGGATCAAGTTATTTTAAAACGGGTGATGATAATGCACGTAAGCCAGCACAAGAACATGAAAAAGCATATATATTGACATTAAAGAGGGTAGAGTTTGCAGGTGATAGGGCTATGATTATGAGGATGTTTTCACATGAAGCAGAGCAGAAAATAGAAGATGGTTTGCTTGATTTTGTTTTTATCGACGGTGATCATTCATATATCGGAGTAAGTAAAGATATAAAATTGTGGCTTCCAAAAATTAAAAAAGGCGGATGGATCGGCGGCCATGATTATCACCATGAAACAAGACCTAATCTTCAGGGTGTAACAGTTGCTGTTGACGAAGTTTTTGCAAAGAGCAAAATTGAAATAGACGATAATCATACTTGGTTTGTGAGAATATAATGATAGTAATGATACTTGGAATGTCAAAAAGCGGTACAACACTGGCAGCAAGAACGCTGGATGCTGCAGGAATAAACTTTAGTCCAGAAAAAAAGCGGGCTGATTATCCTTCCTGCCCTTATGAGAATTTGGAAGGTTGCAGAATATGCATGGAACAGATTGAGATAGATAGAAAAAAATCTTTATATTACCCAACTAAAATAAAAGATAGCACAAGAATTGTCTCTTATATAAAAATGAGATCAAAGCAGGATAGAAATTGGGGGTTTAAATTTCCTTACCTTACTTTTGTATATCATATATGGAAGAAATATTTACCGGAAGACCATATTGCAATAGCATTAAAAAGAACTCTGGAAGGATTATTATGGCATTATAGTAAAAAAGGAAAAATAATATTAACGGAAAATAAAAAACAAACAATATTAAACATACAAGAGAAATATAATAACCTTATAGATAATTATGGAATACCTGTGATACAATTTGAGGACTTTATTAATAAAGGGCCAATAGTACTAGAAAAAATAATCGGTCGTAAATTGCCAGATGTGAGGGATGGGAAAAAACATTGAAAATAGTTAGTGTACAATTTGATTATGGCGGATTACAAAGTTATAAAAAATTATCGCAGGTTTTTGCTTATAGCGTAAAAAAGAATTGTCCGGATGCAGATTTAGAATTAATAAATGCAAAACCACCAGAAATAAAAAGGAAAATCAGAAGTAAAAGCTTTGCAACTAATACTTTAAAAATAAAATTATGGCTTAATGCATTAAGAAGTACGACGGACGATGTTGTATTTATGGATTGTGATATGATTGTTCTTAAAGATATATCATCAGCTTTTAAAAATGATTTTGATATTGGATATACGAAAAGAACCGGATCGAGAATTCCTTATAATGGCGGTGTTGTATTTGTTAAAAATACCCCGGAAGCTATAAAGTTTATTGAGCACTGGAAAGAAATAAACGACAAAATGTATAATGATTATACTTTCCATCATACATATAGAAATAAATACGCAGGAATGAATCAAGCGGCGTTCGGTTATATAATGGAAACCGGAGGATATAAGACAAAATTAAAAAAGTTTAGTTGTGATATATGGAATGCATGTGTAGAAAATTGGCCGAAAATAAATGATGAAACACGAATTGTACATATTAAAGGGGCTTTGCGAAGATCCGTATTGATGAATAGATCAATAGCCGGGTGTAGGTTCAGACGTGCAATAATACTTTGGAGAAATTTAGCAATAGAAGCAGGATTAATACACGCGCCGAAATTAGATGTTAATACAGCAACGCCAATAACACCCCACCCGCTTATAAGAAAAGTAAGAGGATTAAGAAGATCTCGAAGAAGGTATTGATTAAAAATACTTATAGGAGTACTATGGATTATGGCTACTACAACCGATATTAGAAATTTAAGAATTGACGTGAGTGATCCTCCGGATATAAATCATATAATATCCGTTGCAACAGATACGGATCTACCAACAAAACCAAAACATCAAACAGTATATTATATAACAGACACTGAAAGATATGTACAAACTGAAAAGACGATTGACGCAAGTGCAGCCGATTATATAAACGTTGAATTGTTTTTATCTGACAGTAAGATTGAAAGTCTTATAGATGCTAGCGGTTATGATAAGGCCCTGTACAAAGTCGTCAAACTTATTGCATCAAAACTTGGGAGTAAACTTCTACTTGTCAAAAATGCCAGTGGTGCAGAATCTATCGAATATTTAAAACTTCTTGATTTATACAAATACTATAAAGGTATTGTCGCAGATTTTAAAGAAGAAGAAAAAGACAAAAGCAGTAATGATACTGGCAGATTAGGACAGACAAGTTATACACAAATAGCCGGGGGCAATCTTTGAAATTCTTTAATAAGCAATTATTAAAACAAGCCAGGGATTCCATAAAAAAAATGATAGATGAAAGCCCGGAGAATATAACTATATATAGAAAGCCAATGGTTGACGACGGGTACGACGGTGAAGTTATAGATCCATACGGTGAAGGAATTCCGAATTATTTAAAAGTAAGATTGAGTCAAGAAAAGAAATATGCTAATTATGAACGGGCTCCGGTCGGGCTATCTACAAATTTAGTAAGATATATTATAACGGATTATAAATCTATTATATACGATGGTGACACATTCAATTCATCTTTTGATAAGGAATTTATAATTAAAGCAGTAGATCCGTTGATAAAATTTGGCGGACTTATTGGTTATCAAGCGCCGCTTGTAGAGGCTGTTACGATGACAACGGAAACATAAAGCAGGGGGATTAATGCCAATAGGAATTATTACAAACCCACAATATAGAACTTTAAAAGTTGGTGATATTTCAAATGGAAATTACATGCAAGTATTAGCTGATGGAACTATTAGGCTTGAAGGCGATGCTCGAACATGGACTGACTTTTCAGTACCATTGACAAGAGATAAACAAGGACAGGCAAGTAAACCAGATTATGATTTTACAAATTTAGGTTTATTATTTCCGCAAAATAATGAAACAGAAGAAATATATTTAAATTTACAAATGTTACATCAAAAAGCCTTAAGTTTATCAATCAACATGCATGTTCATTATATTCAATCTGCAGCCGAGCAACCAATATTTGAATTGCAATATAAATTTTATAATAATGGCGGTGATGTTCCCGGGAGTTGGACTACAATTGATACTTCTGCAAATAAAGGAAGATATACATGGACTACAAACGACATGATGCAAAAAGGAAATTTCCCAACCATAGCAGCGCCGGCAAATGAAATAGTAAGCGCAAATCTTGATGTAAAATTATATAGGCAAACGGGTGACGGATTAGCAGGAGATGTATTAACAAAATATGTTGATTTTCATTTTCAGATTGATAGTTTAGGAAGTGCGCAGGAGTACTTAAAATGATAACTACAAAAAGAATAAATAGAACAACCTGGACGGCAATAACAACGGCAGGTCAACAGGGGACCTGCTGGATGTATGAAAATATAAAAGGGGAAGGCGGTGTTTTTATATCACATTCAAATACTGGATCTCTGCCAAGAATAAGAATAGGATTCAGAGTATGGAAACCAAACGATAATACAAATATTTGCTTGCTCGGTCCCGATGATTTAAATGATATTTTTTATGCAAGATGTTTGAATGCTAGTGAAGAAGTAAAGCTTTGTGTAGATGTAATATAGGAGAAAAAAATGACTGTACCGAAAACAATAAAATTGCCCGATGATGCATCGAGCGGGCCAATAAAAAAACCAGATGAAACTATAATCTTAAACCCTATATTTGAAAAAAAATATTTAACAATTCAAGAAGTACTTAGTTGCATAAATCATTTTAGTGCTGTATTATTAGCGGATGGATGTTACACTGGTGAAGAAGAACATAAAAGATATTTACAACAGACGCCTGGCAATGGTGTACGCACTTTCCCTTGATTATGCTGCACGAGTAATAAATTTCTTCTGGTCTGTACAACCCCCGAAGCCTAATTCAGAAGGTTTATTCTGGACAAACAGAACCGGACAGGCTGCAGCAAGAATGTTTACAGATGCTAAAATTGTAAACAATGTTGTAAGCTGGTTTATGGCACATGGGGTACAATATGGTGTTTATTTAGAACTTGCAAATGATAGAAGATACGCGGCTATAAATCCCGTCATGGTAAAATTCACAAGATATTTTATAAGAGATTTAAATAAATTATACAAGGGTTGATAATATGACAACTAAAATAGTTGAAAGATTAAAAACAGGAACGATTAAACATGTTGTACAATTCGGAGTTGAAAAATTGCCTGCCCCGCCTTATGTAGTAGTCAAGCCAGAAAAAGATCCATTAGATCGAGGCACTATGGTTAGAATAATTGCGCATTTTTTACCGGGGCAAAATATATTTTTAGATGATTATATAAATAAGGAAGTATTTGATTTATTAGATAATTTTTCTGCAGAATCACGAAATGGGAATTACAATACTCTTTTGACAGAGAATGATTATAATGATATAATTATTGGCAATGATGATAAAACGATTAGTAAAGAACGGATATTTTTATTGCCAATGATTATAATTTAGGAGAATGGCGCCATATTATTAAACCTTAAGGAGTTAAAATTATGGCTGAGAGAGCAACAGCAAGATACGGATTTGGTTTAGTATTCACCAGATTCATGCCGTTAAATGACGATTTGACGATTCCAATACCCGAAAGAATACTGGGCGGCGCAGGCCCGTTTGATTTTTCAGATGTTGACAGCATTGCAGCAGTAGAATTGATAACTAAAATTGATAATGAAGCTGCAGAAACAGTAACAGTGGATTTGTCCGGAGTAGTAGATCCTACAGCTGTAACGGTTGCGGAATTATTTGCAGCAATAAACGTTGCAGGACCCACAGATTTAACGGCTTCTGAAGATGCTACAACAGGCAGAATTATGATGGCTTACGATCTATCGGATGACGTTGGCTATGTACAGATTTACGGAGAATGTGCAGAGATTGCAATGTTCGGTCAGGGCTTTGGGGTAAGATTTGTAAAAAGTGATACTTTGAAATCTCTAAACGGTATACCGAATATGAAAGACGAAGAAATATTTGAGACTGCAGATGCGATGGGTCTTGATACTACTGCAATATCCGATGGCTATAGAAAAGGAATTGCTATTACATTTGTGGATTCTGCAGAGGATTGGGATTTACTTGCATTAATGGAGAATGGATATCATGTTGAATCAAATGAAGATGGTAATGAAGAATATGATACCCCGACTTCCGAAGATAGTAAAATATATTTCTTTTGTGAAGTGTTTTATACTCAATATACGCGGGGTGAAAACAAAGAAGGTGAAATAGTCAATTATGTTCAGAAACTTTACAGAACATGTAAAGGAAATGTTGGAGAAAGTTCACACGAACGAGGATTCATGGATGGAAATTTTACGATTATTGGAACATCATACAAAGATCAAGATGAAAATCTTTTTGGTGATACTCGTAGAACAAAATTGAGCATAGAGGCATACCAGGCATTAGACGTTTATAACGTATAGGTTCGACATGGAAAAAGAAAAAGAATTTAATGAGAGTGCGTCCCTTGAACAGATGGGGGACGCGCAATATCCAATATTGTCCGTACTGTTTAACGGGACTCCTGTTCTTGTAAAAATAAAAGAACTCAATCAAGCAAATATTATGGCGTGCGGAGATTTTTCTTTAATTGAAACCTTAGAAGATAAGATCGGTCTGAAATCTAAAAATATAAAAATACGCGATATTATTGCATACGCAGAACGGAATCACGCAATAGTTAAAGAAGCCCTTGTCAGCCCGACCTATGAACAGATTTTTGAAATGATAGGTATAGATCCGAGTATCAAAGAAAAAAAGAAACTAATCGGGGAATTGAAAAAAAAGATTACACAGTTAAAACCAGGGCCGAAAAGATCCGCGATAGAAGAAGAACTTGATACACTAAGAATCAGATGTAATTATTTTCTACCGGATGATTTTATAAGCTGGATAGTTGCGTATACATTAAAAATAAATAGAACAGATATAAAAAAAATAACCGAGAAAATACTTTTAGATTCTGCAATATTAGCTAAACTTGGAAACGACAATCCTGCAAATCATATTGACGGGGATTTTACGCCCTTTAATAAAGATGACATAAATCGTAGGGCGTGGATAGAACATGGTAAATTCATGCAGGAAAATAAAAAAAAGGTTAGATAAATGGCTGTTGATGCTGGAACAATTTATTCAGAAGTACGCATTGATATAAATAAACTTAATGGGGACATTAGGCAAATTGAAACCCGTCTTAATCAATTCGCAAATAAAAATAAACAGAAATCCACAGAGGTAAAAAATTCCTGGTCAAATGCTTTCAAGCAAATGAACCTTGCGGGCGTAGCAGCGTTTGCGGCAATTGTCATGGCTGTAAAAGGGGCCACAACTGCATTCACTAGTTACGAACAATCAATGGCAAATGTACGGTCCGTCACAGATGCAACAGCCGAGGATTTTAAAAAACTAGAAGACGCTGCAATAGCGGCCGGAGAATCAACCAGGTTTACAGCAACGCAAGCCGCAGAAGCTTTATACTTTTTAGGGTCGGCGGGGTTTAGTGCCAAGCGAAGTATAAACGCTTTACAGGGTGTTTTACAATTAGCAGGTGCAACGCAATCGGATCTTGCTTCTACTTCCGCAACTATGGCCGCAACGCTTGCACAATTTTCGCTTGCATCAACAGAGTCAACAAGAGTGTCAAATGTATTTGCTGCAGCAATTGCAAATTCCCAAGCAACAATGGAAAAACTTTCTTTGGCTTTGAAAAAAGTTGGACCAATAAGCGGAGCCTTTGGAATTTCTCTTGAAGAAACGACAGCAAATCTTGAAGCATTATTTACAGCGGGATTGACGGGTCAGGAATCGGGCGTTGCATTAAGAAATATAATGTTAGGATTAACAAAAGAAACAGGACCTTTAATTGCAAAATTAAAAGAACTTGGAATTGCATTTGAAGATGTTAATCCACAGGAAGTCGGCTTGACAGATGCAATACAAACTTTGGCAGAATCAGGAGTAGATCTTGCACAAGTCTTTGAGACAAGAACGGTCGCAGCTATTTTATCGCTTGCGGAAACCGGGGGCCCTGCATTAAGACAACTTGAAGCAGACATTACAGATACTAATAGAGCCGCTGAAATGTATGCAATTCAAAATGATACGCTTGCCGGATCTATGGACTTTTTTAAATCGGCTATGGAATCGGCATCTATAAAATTAACAAAAGAATTTGCCCCGGCAATCAGGGGAGTCGTAGATTTTTTAACCGATGCGATCAGGGCTTTTAATGGTTTACCCGGACCAATAAAAATTGCAATTGTAGCACTTGCAACCATCGGTCCTGCTATTGCCGCAATTTCGGCGGCAGTTGCATTATTGTCAGCTTCATTCGGCGGTATATCTGCAGCTTTAATGGTACTAGGTGGGGCTGTTGCCTTAACCGGAGTACTACACAGAATGCAGGATATAACCAGAGAAGCAAAGTTAGTAAATTCCTTTTTAGAAAGAGCTGTTGCAAATGGCGAAGATTTAAACGAAAAAATGGTAGAAATGGCCAGAGTGACAGGAAAGTCACTTGAAGAAATTAAAGATATAGTACGTGAAAATGATAATATAAATGAAAGTTTATTAATACAAGATGAGCTTAATCAAGATATAGTTGATAAATATACAAGGAGAATCGAACTTTTAGAAACGGAGTTAGAACTTAACGCTGAATTATTAGTAAGCCAGGGAATTTCCGGTTTTTTATATAGAGCGCAGCTTGAAATTATATTGGGAATATTGGAGGCAAGAAAACAAGCGCGTGCTGTACTTGAAGCAGAAATAGAATTAAGAAAAGAACAAGAAGAAGCCGAAAGAATAAGACTTGAAAAAGAGAAAAAAAGATTAGATGATTTGGCAGACCTACAAGAAGAATTTAGACGGTTACAATTAACAGAAGAACAAAGAGCAATTGAGGATTTAGAAACCGATAGAGATAAATATATGGAGGGCGGGATTGAAACCGAAGAATGGTATCAACAAGAGCTTGCAGCTATAAGGGAAAAATATGCGGAAGAAGAAAGCGGAGAAAAAAAAGAAGCCGAAAGAATAAGACTTGAAAATGAAAAAATAAATTTACAGAAACTTGTAGAGATACAAGAAGAATTCAGGCGTGAACAACTTACCGCAGAAGAAAGAGCACGTGAAGATTTAGAAATACGCAGAGCCGAACTTTTGCTGGCTGGAATTGACGATGAAATATGGTACCAGGAACAGCTTGCAGCTATAAGAGAACAATTCAGAAAAGAAGAAAAAGAAAAAGAAGAACGAGAAGATCCGAGAGCCGAACAAAGAGAAAAAGAAATTGCAGATACTAAAACACTTATTGAACTTAAAGATCGGTATCAGCAAAAACTTGAATCATTAAAGCAGACAGCAATTGAACAGCTTGAAGCTGACAGAGAAAGAACCATAGAAGAAATTAAAAACAGTGATGCTACAAAAGAAGCAAAAGACGAAGCTATAAAAGCAGTAAAAGAATATTATGATTTATTAATTGATAATACAGCAAACGCAATTTTTCAAGATACTTTTATGTCAATGATAGATACAGTACTTTCAGGATTCAGTGGATTATTTAGTGCGCTATCTGCATTGTCAGCAGCATTGACAGCCAACCGAATTGCGGATCTCGATGCATGGCTACAAGCAGAACTTGAAGCGGCCGGACTAGTAGAAGAAACAACGCTTGAAAGACTTCAAAGAGAATTAGACGCAGCTATTGCAGCGGGTGATTCAGAGACAGCCGATAAATTAAGACAAGATTTATTGCGCGAACAAATTGAAGAAGATTATCAAAAAAAATTAGCACAAATAAAATATGAAGGCGAATTAAAACAATGGAAATATACTCTGGCTATAGGAATTGCAAGTGCTGCTAGTGCAATACTTTCGGGCTATGCATCTAAACCTTTTTTACCAGTAGGTTTACTTGCGGGAATATTAGCAACCGCAAAATCAGGAATACAAATCGCGGCTATTAAAGCACAAGAACCAAAACCCCCTGCAGCGGCAACAGGCGGACTTGTATTACCATCAAGTACAGGCGGGACCCTGATCAATACTGCAGAAAATAGAGCGCCAGAATTATTATTAAACGGTGGGGCATCGGGAGAAGCTTTCTTAAATGGATTTGCTCAAAGGATTGCAGATATTATAAATGCTGGGAATGGCAATGGGATAACAATACCAGTTCATTTATATATAGACGGTAAGAAGGTTGCGGAATCGAGCGCAAAATATTATAATAAGGGAATAGTGAGGATTGATCTGTGAAAGTAATTTTCGATAATATAGTTTTAGATTCTACCTTAAGCAGTTTAAATGCATCTTTAAATTACCCTGTTGAGAATTTACAGGATAGTATATTAAAAAAACGTTATCAAAGTGTAGTTACAAGTGATACAATTACAATAGATTTTTCAGAAACTTTAACAGTATCAAGTTTTTGGTATGTTTATACGAATGCAACTTATTTACAATTACGATTATATGTTGGATCTGATAGTCTGGTTTTTACTTTAACTATAAATAATCCGGAAAGTTATATTGACGCACATTATTTTTCGGCGGTTGATGCTGATTATGCAGAGCTTGATATTATAGGGCCAGAGAATGTTTACTTGGGTGTGATCGCATTAGACGATCCGGTTGAATTTCCAGATCCTGAAAATGTCTGGACGGAAGGATATCAAGATAATAGTTCCGTAAATGAGAATGACGACGGGAATACCCTGCAGGATTATATAAAACCACTAAAAATAAATAATTGGAAATTTAGAGATGTTACAAGATATGATTCTAATTATTATAAGGATCTTTACGAGTTAACCGGAATCGGAAAAATAATATGGGTTGATGCTTTCGAGGATAACCATGATTTTTTAAAACCGTTATATTGTAAAATGACAGCACCGTTGCAGCCAACGAAAAACGGACGGCGTTATAATTTTGAATTGAATATTAAAGAGGCACGATAATGATTATAGGAATAGTTTGTAAATGCAAATGCACAAAAGAGTTTATTATAAACATCTCAGAGACAAATATTTTAGATAGTTCATCTATGAAAATATATAATGAATGGGAATGTTCGAAATGTACAGAGAAACCAGAACCGCCAAAAGTAAGAGTATTAAAAAACTTAGCTTTTTAAGGAGAAAAGAAAATGCCAATAGTTAGAATACCAGATCCAAACGCATTGCCAACAATACAAAATGACTTTGTTAGACAAAATAATAAATCCGCAGTTAATTTTTTGCAGGTCAATAAACCGATATGGGACGATGCAACTAATATAGTTCAAGGTGCAATCTTTCAGATCGGAGGGACTGTTTATTATTGTAATGCATCAACGGCGATCGGCGGTGCTCCTTCTGCTTATATAAAACTAACTCCGAGCGGAGACGGATCAATAGTTACGCCGACTTATGTTGCGGACTTGACAGGCGTATCTTGGAATAATGCCTATAATGGTTATTATGATGTTGGTGGTAATGCTTATATATTTGACGAACTTATTGCAATTGTAGCTGGAGAAATAGTTGGAGCAAAAACAAGATTGTGGCGAGCATTTCAAATCATGTTATCTCTGAATGTAACTTTTACTGCAAATCCAATATTTTCAGGAGATCCTACATTTTCAGGTAATGCAACTTTTGATAATGGAATTATAGCTAATGGTGGAATAACTGAACACTCTATAACCTATAAAGATAAAATAATGGATATAGGTGATTGGAATATGAATTTAACTGGTTCTATTTCAATAGCTCATGGATTAAATGTTAATAAGATAAGAAGTGTTCTAAGTCTAATTCAAAGCGATAGTGGTGTAATTTTAGATCCGGATGGGAAATATGATGGTACTGTTGGAGGCATAGGACATTATGTATATATAAATGGTGCTAATGTATCGGTAGTAAGAAGGACAGGAAGTGTGTACGATATATCTCCAAACTATAATGCAGTAAGTCCTGAAATATCAACAAGAGGCTGGATAGTAATAAAATATGTGGTTTAAATGATAATATCTGAAATATCAAAATATTATGAATCAGAAGCTCAAACAAATGTTGCACCGTTTATATATCAACAGCAACCGGCAACCCACGTAACAGCGCCATATTGGATAGATATATTCGGGGCAGCAGATGAAAGCATACTATTTAATATGTATATAAATGATTTTATCAGGGATTATTATAATAATTATTCAGAAGTAAATAGCCTGCTTGACTGCATAGATACAGAGCAGTCATTTTTTTGGTTATCAACATCTTACATTTTATATAATCATTATGAGCATGATTACTCACCGTTCACAGATAATTATTATGAATATGGCCGGGCGTTTGGATTCAATAATAAATTCCCGATATATATTGACGATGTTTTTTATGATGCACTAATGAAAACAATACCGTCAATTGCGCAACAGCAGGATCTTGTCAATTATGAAAAGTTAGCAGGCATGACAGGATCTATTGAATATGCAAATACTGAAGGACAGTTTGATGAATTTATTGATACTGATATAACCGGTACAAAAAATAGATTATATTATCTTGATGCTATATATGGAATAGAAAACTATACAAGATCGCAACTTGTTTCATTAGCTTCATATTTTATAGAGGACGATAGTATCAGTTTAAATAAATATTCTACCGATTTACAGGATTTGAGATTTAAACAAAATATTGAAATACCGATAGAAACTTTTAACACGACTGAATATCCAGATATAAAAGATAGTTATGTAGACAATATAATTCCTTTATTGTACGGACAAGTGAGAAGATCCGAAGCGATCCCAATTGATGGTGAGCTGGGAACCGGAAACGATATAAATTTCAGGCAAGCTCTTATTTTAACAAGCCTCGGAACTGTACAGGTAGAAATAGATGATCAGTGGACTACCAAAACCCCAACGGCTACAAATTTAACACTTGGAGAATTTACACTTGCAGAAGTAGACGGCAGGAAAGCAAACGGAGAACCATATAATTGTAGAGTTGTTGATTCAATAGGAATACCGAACACATATTCATCTGATATAATAATAGATATGAACGAACGATTTATTAATGTGTCTTATAATAATAGTCTATATGATATTTCAGAATGGGAGTCAGAAGAAATACAACTTGAATCAATAGGTATAGTTTTTAATAAACCTGTAAAATTATATGAAGCAATTCGCATGGTACAGGCTGGATCTAATGTTGGATTCAGATATGAAATAGCAGCGGATGGAAGGCGGACAATACGAATCGACGATCCGGACAGAACACCCGTTGAATATATTATAAGGAATCAAATTAAAGGGATTATAGAATCATCTATAGAAACAAATAAGAAATTACTTTCGGCAATTGTAAAAGTTAAATATTCAAAGGATTATAATTCAGATAAATATTTATCTGTTACTAATTCAGATTATCAAAATGTTGTATTAGAAAAATATAGAGAGCAACCGACGGTTGAAATTGAAACGGATCTTATTACTCAGGTCCAGGCAGAAGCCAGAGCCGAGTTATACGCTTCCAGATTTTCAAACATGCCAAGAATCGTACCATTAAATATAATGGGTATTGATTATTACACGTTGAGAATATATGATGTTATTGAAGCAGAGCTAACACTTGAATTTGTTAATGCTGATACTGGAGAGATTAAGGGAGATCGGGAATTTTTCGGAGTATGGAAAATACAGGTATTAAGTATAGATCCGGATTTTGCAAATCAAGGAAATAATATCACTGGCTATTTAGTTGAGCAAATCGAACCTATAAATGTTGTTAGAATATCAGAACCCGGAGTAATAAGAATGGTAGATAATATATATAAAAGGAAGGTTTATTAATGTCTACATTATATCAAAGAATAATTGAATTGTCAGATACGGAAATAGCAATTAGTTTGTTACATTATTTAGAATCAGATATATCAACAGATGGTAAAACAAAAAAAGTATTACTAAGTGAAATATCAGATCTTATTAATGCCACAATTAGAGGCGCTATAATATCAGAAGCACGATCTTATAATGTCAATAATGTAAATAATACGAATTATAATATATTAGATGGTGACGGCTATAACGAAATAAATATAAATCCGTCAAGTGCAAATAGAGAAGCCAAATTTCCAGATCCTACATTGGCAGTAAATTTAAATAGAAAATTAAAAATTAGAAATGGCGGTAACGGAACTCACAAAATAACTTTAACTCCATTTGCGGCAGAGACTTTTAATGTCATGTCAGGAAATGAAGAATGGACTTTATCGAGTTTTGAATTAATACAAGCCGGTGATTGGTGTGAGTTTATAGGTAACGGTACTAACTGGATAAAATGTAATGAGCCTTATTGGCATAAGTTTAATAATCCGGCAACTGGAGCAAAAGTAAGTAAAACAACAGGGTGGACAGCAGATCAATTTACTCCTGGTGGATTTGAGATTACATTTTCAGAAGCACCTATCGGATCAATTGCTGTTAGAGATGTTATATCACAAGGCGGAACTCAAAGTACTATATTTTATAGAAAAAGTGGTGATACTAATATTTCTAATACTCCAAGTGGATCTAGTGAATTATCCCATGTTTTAATGTTTTCAGATGATGATGTAATACAGGGGGTGTACTGGATGAGTTCTGATTTAAAAATACAAATTGCAGTTACTAATGTGAACACAGATGTTAATGTTCAATATCCAATAGAATATTTACAATAAGGAAATAGAATGACTATAGAAGTATTAACATCAGAAGTAGAAAATATAAAAAAAGAACATGATAAATGTGAAAATAGACAGAAAGGAAAACAAGACGAACTGCAAGATCAAATTAATGATCAAGAAGTTAAGCAGTCAACTGATAAAAGAAAAATATACGATCATGTAAATGAAATAGAAAAAAAATTGATGGTTGAAATCGGTGCAGTTGCTAAAGATGTACGAGATACCAAATGGTCAATAGTAAAATGGTTGTTTATTGTTATGGGTGGGAGTGCTTTATTGCAAGGCGCTATTAATAAAATATTTAATTTAGGGGGATAAAATGAGCTTGAAAGGCCGAAAATGGTTCGGGTATATATTTACATCAATATTGATTCTAGTAATAGGCATATTAATATTAATAATTAAACCGGATATTTTTATAGGTACAGCATTATATATAATGTGTGGATTGGTAGGAGTCTATTTAATATTTGCAGCATCAAATATTATAAAGTCTTTTATAACTTCCGCATGGTTCCAAGAAAAGTTGTCAGGTAAATAATGAATGAAAAATATAATAATCGGTTTAGTCGGATTGATAATCTTAATCTCAGGAATATTTATCTATGTTAAAATTCAAGATAATAATAGTATTGATGCTCTTAATATTGCCGTTGAAAACTATCGCACAGGAACAGAACAGTTACTTGATGAAATTGCAGAACTTGGAAAACAACTTATTATATATGAATCAATTATCATTAAAGCAGAGAATAGAAATACAGAACTTGGAAATATCCTTAACGAGTCAGCAAAAGAAATCGAACGAAGCATTAATAGCACAGAGAGAATTAAAGATATTACTTCAGAATTTGAAAATGCAGTTAAAGACAGCTTATCAATTATTGAAGAACTCAGAGAATACGATTTTACAGAATGAAGAACAGTTTAATACTGACATGGAAAATTTAGGAATTAGTATTATGTCAGATAAAAGAAAATCTTTTTTTAAGGGCTTAATGATAGGGCTTGGAGCCGGCGGGGCCGCTTTGATAATATTAAGTATATTTAATTAA
>LAZR01000594.1_pt1 | contig 26786 bp, 23 predicted proteins | sample 329461 | NCBI WGS metagenome assembly LAZR01 (sample SAMN03002196, study PRJNA259156) | marine sediment metagenome | biome: sea floor; feature: Hydrothermal impacted sediments; material: marine sediment; isolation source: Loki non-amplified sample from Loki's castle hydrothermal vent sediment ...
GATCGCTTGATGCCCGACCCGGTCGGTACTTCAGTTCCAGGGGGTTGCAACCCGTTGCAATCTTTTTCAGGAGTTATTGTCATGAGTAAAGCCGCAAAAAACAATCAGCCGAAGACACCGGGATACAAGAAAAATTTACGGCGTCTTCAAGTAGAACTCGTCAAGCTGCAGCGACATCTCATCAAGAACGATCTTCAGATCCTCATTCTTTTGGGGCCTATATACGTGCGTGACCCAACACGGAAATGAGAGGGCGGTTCGCGGGATGCCTAGCCCGCGTTCTCAGAGGCGTCGCGGTACACATCGGACTCAGGGTCCAAAACCTCTTCCACAGGTTTATTCAGAATATTGTCGATTTCACGGGATTGGTTTGGATCGTATCCCGCCTCTGCATTCGCGATATCAGCGGGCCAGTATCCGCCCCCCTTCACCCTCACTAGTTGATCGCGCATACGCCACAGCATCGTGGACAGGACCATTTGCGGGTCGCGCCCTTCAATCGTCATCCCTCGCTCGACTAGAAGCGGATAAAGATCGTTGCGCAGCATAGGGATGCCTCGCTCAAGGATGACTTCCCGCGCGGCAGAGGCGACGTCCTCTTTCCGTGAATTGCCCGTCGTCTTCTTGGGTGTATCAACTGATGGTTCCGGTTTGTTCTGCCCCGCCGCTGATTCGGGATCGGCAGCGTGCGATTCTGGCGAAGCGTAGCGATGCCAATCCTCTATGAATCTGTCGGCGTCGCCTATTTCATTGTCGAGACGCGCGATTCGCTCGTGGAGCTTTAGACGCTCCGCAAGTAACTGTTCGCGCTGCGCTTTCGCGTTCTGTAGCGCTTGATCGGTCATAACACTCAGCCTCACAACAGTCGCCGTGAACGATTGCCGTCCAACGGATTCTGTGTACGCCTGAATGTGGCGCTTGTCCATACAGCCGGAATATCGTATGAAGGTGAAGTGCGGAAGCCTGGTACGAAAAAGGCCCAAGGGGACGCCGCGCTGCCTATAAATGCAGCTTAAAAAACAATAACTTACTCCGCAATTGCCAACCATTGTTATTCACAATGTTATGCATGTGCAAGCTCGTGAAAGGTAAATATCCGCGACGGCTTAGGGGACCTGTGCGCGAAAGGGTTTGATGGCTGGGAGCTTGCGTGATCCCATTTCCATGTGGAGCATGAGGATGGGACGATGGCGCGGCGACGGATTGGGCAGGAAGAGCTGAGATTTGCAAAGAGCGGCACAGGGCGGAGCGGCTCGCTGAACGAGATCGCCAACCTGGTTTATAGAGATGTCTCGCTGCTTCACCCCCGTTGCCAGGAGCGGAAGCCTGGCCGCAGCCGCGGAAACGCTCGGCCGCACGCCGTCGGCAGCGTCGATGATGCTCAAGCAATTCGGAGACAATCTTCGATCTCCGCTGTTCGAAACCGAACGCAAGAGCAAGCTCACTGTGCTCGACAACTTTGCCCTTGGTGAAGCGATCCGCGAGATGGATCATTCGAGCGGATCGTCGCCAATATCCAGGCCTTCGCAGGATTGAAATTCGGCTTCGTGCGGGAAACGCAGGAAGCGGCGCGTCGGCAATGGCGTGACGTCGCCGATGCGCTGCGCGAGAAGTTCGAGAAACTCGCCGCGATGATAGACGGCTCGTGCGACGAGGTTCTCGCCTACATGACGTTCCCACGCGAGCACTGGCCGCAGATCGGGTCCACCAATCCGATCGAGCGGGTCAACCGGGAAATCAAGCGCCGTGCCGATGTCGTCGGCATCTTTCCCAACGACGCCGCCGCCGTGCGTCTCGTCGGAGCGCTCATGCTGGAGACCAACAACGAATGGGCCGTATCCCGCCGCTACATGACGCTGGAACCCTCGGCGTCGTCGGCGATAATCCCCTCGCCAGACTGCCCGTCATGGCCGCCTGACAAGAAAACTCGGCCCTGCCGGGATCGGTGTTCCTACACCACATCCCGGGGCACGACCCGACTCCGCCTGCGTTGGTCCCCGTCACTGTCGCTGACCTGGACCCAACGCGGTGGTCCGGCACTACATCGAGTCAAAAGACCGGACGGCGTCATGCATCGGACCGCATCGAGGTACAGCTGAACCGATGGTGCTCTATCCGGGTCGATGCCCATGTCGACGGCCACGCTTGGCTCGCCGATGTCCTCGCCCCCATCGCCGACATACCGTGCGCAGATAACAGGTCTACGCTGTATCGCGGCAGCCTATTGTCCGCCGCCGAACAGCCCTTTCCGCCCCATCCGATAGTTGCGTTCGAAACTTGAGTTGCCGGCAACTCGCAGAAAACTCACGCCCAAAGCGTCGCCAACTCTTCCGCGTGTTGCCGGTAACTCGCGCTCGCAAAACTTGAAAATGTCAAGTTGCAATATGACCATCCGGCGTAAAATTCGACGCGCAATCACCACGCAGCCTCCACCGGATAGAGACGCTCAAGGAACATAGTAAACGCCGCGCCATGACATGCTGGGAGCAAGCACCTAGCATTACAGTTGCGCATTTCGAGAACGTCTGAATCCATGGGTTTCCCTGATTCGGAGGTCATGGATGTCTGGGATATCGGTCGAGGCGACGCTGGAACTTTGGGCGTCATCGTTGCGGGACGTGAAGGCGCGGATGCAGCCGCTGTTTCGCCGGGAACTGGCGGCTTCAGCTGGCTTGTTCCTGGACGGGCTGCTTGGGGAGGAGCGTCGCAAGACAGGCTGGATGCGGGCGGAGGCCGCCGGCGATCCCGGTCCGTGGCGTCAACAGGCGATCCTGGGTCGGGGCCGATGGGACGCCGATGCGCTACGCGCCATCGTGCGCGACTATGCGCTGGAGACCTTGGCCGACTCGGATGCGGTGCTTATTCTGGATGAGACCGGCTTCCTGAAGCAGGGCAAGGCCTCATGCGGCGTTGCGCGGCAATATACGGGTTCGGCCGGCAAGATCGCCAATTGCCAGATCGGCGTGTTCGCGGCTTATGTCTCCCGACACGGCCATGCCTTCATCGACCGGGCGCTCTATCTGCCGAAGGCGTGGACGGACGATCCGGCGCGCATGGCCAGGGCGCATGTTCCGGACGATATCGGTTTTGCCACCAAGCCGGCGCTCGCGCTCGCCATGATCAAGCGGGCCACTGCCGCGAACGTGCCGTTCAGTTGGGTGGCTGCCGACAGCGTCTACGGCGTCGGCGACATCGAAACGGCGCTGCGGCGCGCCGGCAAGGGCTATGTGCTGGGCGTCAACGCCAACCACCCCTTCCGCTCGTGGGCAAAGCCGCAGGCGATCGCCGGACCGGCAAAAGACATCGCCGAAAGCCTGCCCGACGATGCATGGCGGCGTCTGTCGGCGGGCAATGGGACCAAGGGCGAGAGGCTGCATGACTGGGCCTATCTCGAACTGGCCGACCTCGACGCCGGCGATTTCGATGCCGCGTTCCCCGGCATCTGGACACGCGGTCTTTTGGTCCGCCGCAACATCGCCGACGAGGATCTCGCCTTCTTCTCCACATGGTGCCCCGCCGGCGCCTCCATCGAAACGCTGGTCAAGGTCGAAGGCCATCGCTGGGCCATCGAGGACGGCTTCGAGACGGCCAAGAACGAGCTCGGCCTCGACCACAACGAGACCCGTTCCTGGCATGGCTGGCATCGCCACGTCTCGCTCGTCATGCTCGCCTTCGCCATGATGGCCGCGATCCGCCATCACGCCAACGCCGCGCCCCAAAAAACAATACGCCGGATAAAGCGCGCACCCCGCCGCTGATCCGGTGGTCGATCCAGGAAATCCGACGCATCGCCACCCGCCTTGCTCGACGAAAAATCCAGCCCGCCCATGTCATCGCATGGTCGCTCTGGCGACGAGCCCATCAGGCCGCCGCTCGACAATCACGCCTCAAATCAAAAGCGCAACTGTAATGCTAGGGCGGCGAGGAAGCCCTGCGCCGGTTGGAGGAGTGGAACGTGGCGGTCGGCCGTGTTCGCCGCAAGATCGAGAAGATCTTCGGAACCTGCAAGCGCAGCTATGGTCTGTCCCGGATGCGCTGGATCGGGATCGCCAAGGCCGGGCTTCAGGTCCGGCTGACGGCCATTGCCAACAACTAACTTGCGCCGCTCGTCGGTCATTCTACGAGGCAGGCCTGCATGAACATCCCCGACGCCAATCAACGCGCCGCCTGACAAGCCGCGTCACCCAAATCCGACCATAGCTCGACGAGATTTGGGTGGACATAGATCAGCCTTCCTGCTGATTGAAGGGAACGGCGTTCAAAAAGGCGTCGAGGATCGCCTGCCGCATGGGTTTGGGACGCATGTCTGCGGCATAGGGCAGGCCGCGGTTGAGACCGGGGCCCCGGGTGCCATCGACCGGCAATGCCTCGGGCGGTACCGTCAACCACGAGTGCCGATCGCTCAAGCCCCATGTGGACACGCCGGCGAGGGTGGTGTGGCTCAAGGCAACGTCGAGATAGCGCTTGACGATCTCCGCTACATGGCGGTCGCGCTCGTCGGGCGAGGCACGGTAATCGGATTCCACGACGTCGAGTTCGGTGACCAAGATCTCCAGGCCGAAGCCGGAAATATCCTCGAGGAAATGAGAAAAAATGGTTTCGTCGAAGGGTCCCTTGCGCAGATCGAGATGCGCCTGGACGCCGATGCCATCGAGCGGGATCCCGGATGACTTCAGTCGCTCGACCAGCTTCAGAAGCAGGTAGCGCCGGTCGTTGTCCTCCGCGACGGCCAGATCCAGTCCGTAATCGTTCAGGTAAAGCCGGCCTTGCGGTGCGAACATTCTGGCATCGACAAGGGCGCGCTCGACATAGGAAGCGCCGAAGCTACGGAAGAACAGATTCTGTCTTAATCCGTCTTCGCGGTATCCGGTTTCGATCGGTTCGTTGACGACGTCCCAGCGGGTGATCACATCGCCGTAGCGAGGCATCACCGAGGCGAAATGACGCCGGACCAGCGACCAGTCAGCGTTGGCTTCGAGATACTCTTCCACCCAGTTGGGAACACTGCGGTGCCAAAGCAGGGTGTGGCCGTGGACCGACAGCGAGTGAAGTTTGGCGTAATCGGCGAACTCGTCCATCAGGTCGAAGGTCATTCGTCCCCGCTCGGGTTCGATCGCGGCCCACTTGAGCGCCAGTTCCGGAGTCATGGCGGAGCACTCGGCGAGCATGACCGCGGCGAAGTCTGGCTCGGCCCTGATCTGGCCCAGCCGGGCCGCAGCGCCGAAGAAACGTCCGCTCCTCGCGGCCGCTTCTCTTAAGGAAGGCGGGGGCGGGGGCGGAGACGGTGCAAAATTACTGGTTTCCCCGAGGACTGGCGTTGCAAAACCTCCCGCTACTGCCGCAAACAGATCGCGCCGGGTGAACATGGGGCCCGTCGTATCAGCGACGAGTTTCACGCAGTGCCTTGCGGGCTTCCAGATTGCCCGCCGCCGCCGCTTCCCGCAAAAGCTTTCGGGACCGGCCGGGATCCTGACTGCGGATGAGGGTGGCCAGTTTCCACTTGCCCCAATCGTCGTTGGTCCGAGGAACCGAGATTTCCAGGTACTTGCGGGCCAACGCCAGATCCTTGCGGACGCCGTTGCCATCGGCCAGCATGAAGCCGAGCATGTGGTAGGCCCATTCGTTGTCTTTCGCGGCGGAACGAATATACCAGCGGGCCGCCTCGGCCATGTTCTTGCGCACGCCGAGACCCTGCTCGTAGAACCAGCCGACCCTAAACTGGGCGTATTTGTTGCCGGCGTTGGCGGCCTCACGATACCATTTTATAGCTTCGGCGTAGTTTTGCTTCACGCCGATGCCGTTTTCGTACATCTCAGCCAGCGCGTAAGCAGCGGAATCGTTACCCATCTCGGCTGCCTTGCGATAGTAGCGCGAGGCGATCTTCTGATCCCGCTGACTGCCTGGAGTGTAGCCCTTCTTGTAGATTTCTCCGGCCCTCCACCAGTCCCAGGTGACTTGCGGAGGCTTGACGGTCTGAGCGAGCGACGGCATGGCGAGCATAGCCACCGCCAAAACGGTGCAACTGAAGATCTTCATGGCTTGCAATTTCTTCCCGTTGTCATGGCAAGTCGCCAACCCGTGCTCGTGGGGGACTGGCCAGTCATCAGCTGCGAAAGAGCCTGGACGCGCCATGGCCGCGCGTCCGGCTGGACGATCCTGACTGTCTTACGAGGACACATTTTCACCCTCGTTATTTTTCGTCAATAGCTGGAGACCTCGAAGAACCTCCGCATTAGTCTCGTTTTATGATTCCATCGTCGTGACGGAGATCGGGAGGATGGCATGCGGGGACAGCCGGGTTTCTGGGATATCGACGAGCGCTTTGGCCGCTTGAGCGATGCGGGCGATCCGTTGGAGAAGCTGAATGCGATCGTGCCGTGGGACGTATTCCGCAAGCCGTTATCGAAAGCGTTGAAGCGCTCGGACGGGGCGAAGGGCGGCAGACCGCCCTACGACCCGATGCTGATGTTCAAGGTCCTTATCCTGCAGGCGCTTTACAAACTTTCCGACGATCAAGCGGAATTCCAGATCCAGGACCGGCTGTCCTTCATGCGCTTTCTCGGTCTCGGGATCGCCGAGAAGGTGCCCGACGCCAAGACGATCTGGCTGTTCCGCGAGCATCTGGCCGAGGCCGGCGCGATCCGGAACCTGTTCGCCCGTTTCGACAAGCACCGGACCAAGGCCGGCTACCTGGCGATGGGCGGGCAGATCCCCGGGTCAAGCCCGAGGACCTCCGCCACGATCGTCGCCGCGCCGAAGCAGCGCAATACCGAGGACGAGAAGATGGCGATCAAGGCTGGCGAGATTCCCGAGGCCTGGAAGGATCATCCGGCCAAGCTTCGTCAGAAGGATCGCGACGCCCGCTGGACGGTGAAGTCCTCCAAGGCCAAGCCGGCGGCGCCGGGAAAGCCGCAGCATATCGACATTGCGGTGCCAGCCTTTGGTTACAAGGATCACATCGCGATCGCCCGGCGCTACGGCTTCATCCGCGGCTGGTCGGCCACGAGCGCGTCAGCTCACGATGGTGCCCAACTCTGCAACGTTCTCGATCGGTCAAACACAGGATCGAAGGTCTGGGCCGACACCGCCTACCGGTCGGCCAAGAACGAGGAATGGCTGGAGAAGAACGGCTACGTCTCCGACATCCATAGAAAGAAGCCAAAGGGGCGGCCGATGAGCGAGCGGATATCTCGTGCCAATGGCCGGCGCTCGACGATCCGCTCGAAGGTCGAGCACGTCTTCGCCCGTCAGAAAGGGCCGATGCGCTTCTTCATCCGCACCATCGGCATCGTGCGCGCGCAGGTGAAGGCTTGTGCTCGGGCTTGACCCGAGTATCGGCATGGCAAACCTTGCCTATAATCTCACGCGACTCGTCTGGCATCAGGGGCGAGGTGCGCCCGCATGACGGCGAAATCGCCGTCGAGGACGCCCCCCGGCGCCTCATGAGAGCCAAAATCATCAAGATCGCCGGCTTGCACCATGGTCAGGGCCGACCCCGACCCTGAAAAGCGCAATCTCTACGGTAATTCGAGGTCTCCAGCTTGCCGGGAGTTCTTCAATGGCCTGCCCCCCACCGAGTGGTCCGTGGCAAATCTTAGCTCGTGTGTGGACGCCTCCCGGAATGCAAGCGGTTTTTTCGGCTTTGGAATGAGCAATGCGGTCGAGTTCCGTCGTGTGTCCGGCCTCATGTTGCGGCTTATACCAAACTGCGGTAATAGGGACCTATTCGATGGTGCTGAACGGGCTTGTCCGGCTAGGAGCGGGACGACGCCCGATGCGCCGCATCGCGCGTCGTCCCGCTCCTCGCCACGCATCGGCGCCAAGGTGCGGGGAATGGCCGGTCGAATGGGTTCTTATCACCGCAGGTTGGTATTACGCCGCGGCCCCTTATTGATAGTTCGAAGATCGGGTCCAATTCGACTTTGCGCGCTTGAAGCGCTCAGAGCTAACCTGGTTTTCCCAATCCCGTCCTTCTCGACTGTTCGCCCATAAACCTCCGCTCAAAACCGCCGCATTCCCGACATCTCCAGCCTATCGCCTTCAGGCGGCGGCCGGAGCGGTACGCCCCACCGCGGGCCATCAGAGCCCAAGCGATACGAGCGATCTTGTTCGCCAGCGCGACTGCGACCAGCATCTTCGGCTTTCGCGCCAGCATACGCGCGAGCCACGAACCTTCAGGCGCTCCCCGCCGCGCCGCCAGTTGTACCACGGACATGGCGCCCATTATCAGGAGGCGCCGCAAATCACGCTGACCCATCTTCGATGTTTTGCCCAGCCGCGTTTTGCCGCCAGTGGAGTTCTGCCTAGGTGTAAGCCCCAGCCCAGCGGCAAAATCGCGGCCTTTCGTAAAGGTTGAAGCCGGCGGAGCGAGCGCGGTGATTGCGACCGCACAGATTGGGCCGATGCCGGGAACCGTCATCAATTGACGTGAGGCCTCTAGGGCGGCGAGGAAGCCCTGCGCCGGTTGGAGGAGTGGAACGGGGCGGTCGGCCGTGTTCGCCGCAAGATCGAGAAGATCTTCGGAACCTGCAAGCGCAGCTATGGTCTGTCCCGGATGCGCTGGATCGGGATCGCCAAGGCCGGGCTTCAGGTCCGGCTGACGGCCATTGCCAACAACTAACTTGCGCCGCTCGTCGGTCATTCTACGAGGCAGGCCTGCATGATCGCAGCAAAACTTCGGCGCCTTCGAAATCCCGCCCTCGCGCACACGTCTCATGACCGAAAAGACTTCTTCCTGGCGTGCTCGTTCCGCGATCTTGACGATCTGAACTGGCAACTGGCCCATTGGCTCGATACTGTCGCCAACTGCCGGGCGTATGCCACGACACAGCGCGTCCTCGGCGCAACGTTCGCCGAGGAACGGCTCTGTCTCCGGCCATTGCCGCTCGCGCCATTCCGATGGGTTCTCAAGCTGGAACGCCATCTCAGCCGGGACGGCATTGTCAGCGTTGACAGCAATCTCTACAGCGTTCCAGACGCCACGCGCCGCCGCTGGGATTTCGGTCCGGATGGCGGTGTGGAATGCAGATAAGTCAAGTTCGTCCTGTCGTCTCGGTCATTTTTCCAGGAAGGCGCGTTCCATTGAATCGCGAACCGGCTTGGTGACATAGTCGAAGAAGGTCCGTGTCGCCGTCTGGATGAAGACGTCGGCCGGCATGCCCGGTGTGATGGTCAATTGCGACACTCTGTCGATCTGGTCCTTGGCCAGGGCGATACGGGCGATATAGACGTCGCCGGACTTCCCTGCTCGGGGATCGCTGACGGTGTCGGCCGAGACATAGACCACCTCGCCGGTGAGTTGCGGCGTCGTCCGCTGACTGAAGCTCATCAGCCTGACGCCCGCCGCCTGGCCGACATGCACGTCGTCGATGTCACGAGGATTGACCACGGTCTCGATGACCAGGCGGTCGCCATCGGGAAGTATCTCCGCGATCTCCTTGCCGCTTTCGATGACGCCGCCGGCGGTATGGTAATTCAGCCGGATCAGGATTCCGGACGCGGGCGCCCTGATCTCCGAGCGGTCCAGTACCGCCCGGGCGCTCATCATCTGCTCGCGCATGTCGTCGATTTCGGCCAGGACGCCCTGGACTTCGTCCGTCGCCTTCTGCCGAAATTCCTGTCGTATCTGCTCGATCTGACCGTTCAGCCTGGTCACCTGGCTTTCAAAGTCCCCGATGTCGCTTTCCAGCTTACCGAGCATGCCGGCCGCCTCGGCCGCGGCCCGCTCGATAGCGAACAGGTCCGAACGTCGGTAGAGGCCTTGCTTGAACAGGCTGCGCTTGGCGGCCATTTCTTCCGCGATCAGCGACTGTTGCGTCTCGATCGCCTGTTTCTGGGCGGTAGCCCCCTGGATCCGCGACCGCAGCGAATCGCGGTTTTTCTCGGCGATGGAGATATTGCCTTCCAGACCTTTGGTCTCGGCGATGAACAGACTGCGCTGTGAGCCGATGATCCGCTCCCGTTCGGCGATATCCTCGTCCTCGACATGAATACGGGAGAAATCGGGACTGTCGGACCCCGTCATCATCGCCTGCAGGCGCAACGAGCGCGCCTCGAACAAGGCGAGCCGAAGCGTCAATCGCCTGACATTGGTCCGCGCCGCGGTTTTATCCAAAATGATGATGATCTGCCCTTTGTCGACATGCTCGCCTTCGTTGACCAGAATTTTCCTGATGATGCCGCCTTCCAGATGCTGGACCTGTTTGTTCCTGCCGGTTGCGACGAAAGATCCCGGAGTGACCACAGCGGCCGCCAGCGGCGCCGTCGCCGCCCAGGCGCCGAAGCCCCCGAAGATCGCCGTGATGATCAGTGCGCCGGCGAGCAGCGGCCTGCGGATCGATCGCGGCACGTCGAGATACCATTCCTCGATGGCTTCCTTTCCCCGCCGGCTCATGCCACCTCACCCTTGCTCGGCTGCTCGCCCGATTTCTTCCCTGTGATCATCGCCATGATCTTGCTGCGGTCACCGATCGCCGCCACGGCGCCCTTTTCCATGATCATGACGCGATCGACACATTGCAGCAGCGAATGGCGCTGGGTGATGGCGACCACCGTGGTTCCGCTCGCCTGCGCCTTGCGCATGGCGTCGGCCAGGGCTTTTTCGCCCTCCGTGTCGAGATTGGAGTTGGGCTCGTCGAGCACGACCAGGCGCGGATTTCCGAAAAACGCCCGAGCCAGACCGATGCGCTGCTTCTGGCCGCCCGACAGCGGCGCGCCATCAGCCGCGATGATGGTTTCGTAGCCTTGCGGGAACGAAGCGACCAGTTCGTGAATGCCGGCCATCGATGCCGCCTCGAAGACGGATTCGTCGCTGGCGTCGTCGCGCATTCTGGCGATGTTCGCCTTGATCGAAGCCGGGAACAGTTGCACGTCCTGCGGCAGATAGCCGATGTTTTCGCCCAGCTGGCGTGGATCCCAGTTCTTCAGGTCCATCAGATCGAGGCGAATGCTGCCGGCGGTCGGAAACACCGATCCGACCAGCATCTTGCCGATCGTCGATTTTCCGGCGCCGGACGACCCGATAATTCCCAGCGATTCACCTGGCTTCAGGGAAAATGAAACGCCGTTCAGGATGACCTTCTTGGACGGCGGGGGAACGTAGAGAACGCGGTCGACGTCGAGACGACCCTGCGGCGTCGGCAAACGCAACCGGTCGACGTTCAGGGGTGAGGTCAGGAGAAGATTGGTGATCTTGTGATAGGCGGTCTTGGATTGCGAATAGGTGCGCCAGCCTTCGATGGTGCCCTCGACCGGTGCCAGGGCCCGCCCGGCGATGATCGAGGCGGCGATGACCATGCCGCCGGTGAGTGACCCGCCCAGCGAGAGATAGGCGCCCCAGCCCAGGATGGCAACCTGGGTGAACAGGCGGACCGCTCGCGACAGCGACGAGAACATGACATTGCGATCCTGGCCCTTGACCTGGGACGAAAGCGACGACGCGTTGTCGCGTCCCCACATCCGCACCGCTTCGGGGATCATGCCGAGCGCGTTGACGATCTGCGAATTCCGCGCCAGCGCGTCGAGAACCAGATTGGAGCGGGCGCCAAAGCCCGACGCGTCGGCGAAGGACTGTGCCGTTGCTCGCTTGTTGAGCCATGCGACGAGGAGCAGCAGCAGGACGGCCCCGATGATGATGGCCCCCAGATGAGGATGGATGATCCAGACAGCCAGAATGAAGATCGGTGCCAGCGGCGCATCCAGCATCGCGATCAGTGTCGCTCCGGTGAGAAAACTGCGGACATGCTGCATGTCGCCCAGGACCTGGTAGTCCTTGCCGTTGCCGCCCAGGGACGATCGCGCCGCGGCCGACAGGATCGGCGACCCGAGGCGGGCCTCGACCTCGACGGCGGTCCGCATCAGGACCAGGCGACGGCATGCGTCGAGCAGAACCTGTCCGACGATCGCGCCGATCACGACGATGGTCAGCATCAACAGCGTATCGACCGACCGCGACGTCATCACCCGGTCGGAAATCTGAAACAGATAGATCGGTATCGCCAGAACCAGAATGTTGGTGAAGAAGGTCAGCACCAAGACGACGGTCATGTTGGCACGGACCCGCAGGCGTGTCTGCGCCAGGGCCTGACGGAAGTCGACCGCGCTTTGCTTCGTCTGGAGCGGGGTGGCGTCCGGCGCCGAGCGCGCTTTGCGTGGATGGATACGTCCGATCGGCTGGCCGGCGTCCGCGGTCTTGCCGCCCGGTTTTGCCGGCGGCGGCAGAACCGGTTCGCCGGCGGCGCCTTCGATGATCTTCGGCTCCAAAACCGCTGCAGCCGTCTTCATCGACGAAGACGGTGAACGATCGACGCCGGCGGTCGCGCACAGATCGGCGATCGCCGAATCCATATCGTCGAAGATTGCCGCTTCCCGAACCGCCATCTCCGGACTGGGCCGGAGCGAATTGAGACGTGGTTCCTGCTCCATGAAAAAGATCCCCCGGTGGATGGACGGTCAAGCGGTCATGACCGAGAGTCCATCGGACTGGCTGTCGGGCATGAAGGTGTGATGCATGGTCGTGGCGTCGTCGTTGGCAACAGGGTCTTCGGTGGTGAAGGCGATTATCTCCGGCGCCAGGGTGTCGACGTCGAAGATGTCGACACCCTCATGACCTGCGACGAAATCGGCCTGCAGCAGCATCGAATCGGCGTAATATTCGCCATCGATAAAACGGATATGCGCGACGTCGTCGGCATCGACGATCGCGGCCCGATTGATGACGGCGTTCCCACCAGTGGATATTGTCCAGTCGACGTTGCCGGCATCGGCCATGAAATCTGCGACGACGCCGTCGGAAGCCAGAATGGTGTCGCTGTCGTCGAGAACGTTCATCTGCGCGACCACATTCAATTCGTAGACGTCGCCGGTGATGTAGAGAACGCGGATTCCTTGCGCCTGCAGGAAGGCAAGGTCGCTGCCCAGATCGGCGCTGCCATCGGTATCGCCGGCGGCAAATTTGGCCACCAGATCACGCATGTGCGGAGTGAGAGCCTGAAAATCGCCGATCGCGCCGATATTGGTGATCTGGGCGTCGTTGACCATCAGATTGCCGCCTGTCGAGCCCGATAGGCCGGAGGCTCCGTCGCCGACAAGACGGTTGTCGATGGTGTCGACGTCGGACATGACGTTGATCTGCTCGATGAAATTGCCTTCGTAGACGTTGCCGCCGATGACGACGAGATCGTAACTGTCCAGCATTTTCATGAACTGGTAGGCGTCGTAGCTTTCGTTGCCGCCGGTCGTCACGGTGACGCTCTGGCTCACCGAGGTCAGGCTGATCCGGTCGCCATCCATGACGAAATTCACCTGACTCAGGAAATTGCTGATCTGGATGTCGCCATCGATGGTGTCGACCTGATAGTGCCGCGGGAAGTCGGCAACGCCGACGCCTGGACCTGGATCCGAACCGGGTGTGGCATCAAGGCGTTCGAAATTGGCGATGTTGTAGATTTCGCTCGGCCGATGCTCGAGCCCGGGCGGGCCGTCACGTCCGTCTGCATGAATGGACACCTGCCGGATCGAATTGGTTTCGAACCAGTTCCCCATGACCACGCTGACCTGGCCAAGATTGCCGACATTGACCATGACGGCAGTGTTCTCGAGGAGGTTCGACCCCGTATCGAGACGAGCCTCCGTTGCCATACCCGACAAAGACAGTCCGCTCTCGGCAATATCGGTGACAGGCGTGACCGACGGATCGGAAGCCAGGCGCTCGGCCCGGGCGTCGATAAAGGTCGAGTAGTCCGGCGCCGTGTCGACCTTTGCGCCGTTGACGTAATAGCCTTGGTGACCGGTCGGCGCATCGGGGCCATGGCCGGCGCCGTCCGGATCGGTAAAGGCAGAGGGCGTCAATTGCTCGACATAGCCGTCCGCATCGCGAGGCGCGAACGGAAGGGAACTGCCCGTCTGAGCGGCTTCCACCATGGCGTCGAACTGACGGGCAATGGATTCAACGAATTCCAACGGCACGATGTCGTTCATCGTCACGACATCGCGATCATCGAGAACACTGATCTGCCGGACATCGGCCAGCAGCGAATCGTCGTCGATAGCGACATAGCGCACGCTGAAATTCGGCATGCCCTGAATATCGGCGACGATGACATCGGGCAGCGGACGAGCGGGCGTGACAAAGTCGGGAATAGGTGGTGGAAAATCGTGCAGAGCGACATCGACTCCGGTGGCCGGAACCGGATGGGTGGTCACCCGCTCGAGGATGAATTCGTCGTTGCCATATTGGATGTGACGCGTGGTGAGGTGAAGGGACAGGCCAGGTGTCTGGGCCAGATGGTCGGGAGCGCGGTCGCGGGCAGGATCGATGTCGGCGGAGGCATGAGAAAACGGGTCGAATTCGCTATGCGTCCAGGCTTCCGGCTGATGCATACTCAGATAACCCAGGAACCGGCTGATGATCTCTTCGGTCTCGTGGAACAGCATCGGTTCAGCCTTCCGGCGTCATCAGTTCATGAGGATGGCAGCAAACCGCCATCCAAAAAGATAGGCGGCGACCTTGGGAGGTCGTCGCCTATCGAACTCTGGATCAGGCGTCGTCGCCGAGGACGTCGCCGCCGGCACCACCGCCCACCACCGTCATGTCGACGCTGGCGAAGTTGATGTTGGCGCCCGTCGCGATATTCTGGGTGAAGGCCTCGTGCCCGGCGCTAGCGCCGGCCAGCGCATCGACATTGGCATCGATATTCGAGTCACCGCTGGCGGTCACGTTGCCGTTGGTGGAGCCGTTGGCGTTGCCGCCGTGGATGTTCGATGCATCCATCGACCAGTTGCCGCTACCCGTGGCCATGTCGAGTTCGACCTCAGGATGATCGACGACATCGCGATCGTCGATCGAGAGTGCCTGGTCGATCGAAAAAACGTTGCCGTCCCCGAGCAGAGCCTGGCCGCCATCGGCATACAGGGCATCATTCCCGATCTGGCCGATCAGGCCTTCGATGTCGCCCTTCATGCCGTCGGTATCGATCAGATCGTTGTCGGAATTGAAGGCGTCCTTGAAGTCCATGCTGCTGTCGGTCGAGTAGTCGTTGCCCTGGTTGGAGTTGTTAGACAGATCGCTGTCGATGATGCTGCCATCCTGCGACGCATCGATGTCGGCATCGACCTTCCAGTTGCCCTGGTTGGAGTTGTCCGACGAATCGTTACCCTGGTTGGAGTTGTTGGACTGGTCGTTGCCCTGGTTGGAGTTGTTCGACAGATCGCTGTCAATGGTGCTGCCATCCTGCGATGCGTCGATGTCGGCATCGACCTTCCAGTTACCCTGGTTGGAGTTGTTGGACTGGTCGTTGCCCTGGTTGGAGTTGTTCGACAGATCGCTGTCGATGGTGCTGCCGTCCTGCGACGCATCGACGTCAACGTCGGCGTTCAGATTGCCTTGGTTGGAGTTATTGGAATTGTCGTTGTTCTGGTTGGAATTGTTCTCGTTGTTGGCCGAGTCCTGATAGGCTTCAGCGAGCACAGCGGCGACGTTGGTCTTGTCGTTGGCCATGGTTCTGCTCCGTTCTCATCGGGAAGACGGCTGCGGAACGACGTCCTACATCTTGATGGATCGTGGTTCCGGCTGTCATCCTATTTTCAAAATACCGACCCATCGGGGTCGGCGCGAAGGGAAGAAGTTGCACAGTTCGTGTAGGCTGGTATCTCCCTCCCAATCTCCGCAGGTACGAAGATTTGTTCTGGACCACTCTGGTGTTTTGGTCGGGAACAACGTTAACCTCGCCTAGAAATGACAGATTGTCTGTCAGGAAGAATCCCCATCACTGTCGGGACTATTCCTGACTGCGATGGGCGTTGTAGAAAATATGGTCGAAAAAAGATCTGACCTGCCGAATTCCAGCAATCTCCCGCAGGGTCAAGTCGCGAGCGCGATGGAAAGAGATGCGGTTTACGGTTTGATCGGTAAGCTGGTCTGCACATGGTCGAATAACGAAAGCGTTCTCAGCATCGTGCTGATGCACCTGCTGAAAACCGACCGGGCCGGCGCGATTCTCGTTTTCGGAACCCTCAACACCACTCGGGCGCGGATCGACATGATCCGGCGACTGGCCAAGACCCGTCTGGGGGGCGCGGCGGAACTGGCCCGCCGCCTGGAAAAGCTCATGGGGCAGTTCGAGCGCTCGACCCGAACCCGCAACGACTTTCTCCATTCGATGTTCGTGTTCGACACGGATGGATGCATCACCCATACGCAGACAATGCGCATCGATGAGCGAAAAGGCCAGGTTCGCTACGGCACCTACAAGCCGGTCGATGCGACGCGACTTGCGTACGTCGCCGACGAGATCGAAAAACTCACTGCCTGGAACCACGTCATCTGGTCTCTGCTGCCGGAGCTTGAGGAGCATATGACGGGCGAAACCGGGTTGAGCGCCGACGACGTAGTCGAAACTCAGTGAATTGGCGCGAACCAACCGCAGTTTTGGGCGAAGCGAACGATCTGGGCTCGAGATTCCAGGCCTAGCTTGGTGGCACCGCGGACCTTGTAGGTTTCCACGGATTTCTGACTCAAACGCAACTCGCGAGCGATCTCCTTCGCGCTAAAACCATGCGCGAAGCGACGCAGTACGTCGGCTTCTCGTGATGTGAGTTTGATCGGACTTCTGGGAAATTGCTCGGCGACAGTTTCGCCGTCGCCATCCAACCCCATTATGGGCACGACGAGAGCCGGATCGAGGTAGGTTTCGCCGCGGGAGACGGAAGTGATGGCACGCACGATTTCATCGAGCGAGGCCGTGGCCAACAGATATCCGGCGGCGCCTGACGCAAAGGCTTCCTGCACGCTATATCGCTGCGTGAACGTGCTGATCGTCAATACCGGCGGCGTCGGCGTGCTGCAGCGAGTGAAGCGGACAAGATCGAGAGCACTGATCGCGAGTCCCGAGATGTCGACGACGACAGCCAGCGGATGATGGTCGGCGACAATCTGGCAGGCGGTCTTTGGGTTGGGGGCTTCGTGTACGATCCAGGTGGAAGTTTCGGGATTATCGCGAAGGGCAGCCTGAACTCCACGCCGGAAGCATGGTTGCTGGATCAGCAGGAGAACGGAATTCGCTATGGGTTCGGAGCGGGTCGTCAATTAAACCTCCCAAGACAAAGACGCAAGTGCGGAATTTTCTTCCGTTTCTTCGCGTCGTGAATTAACAACTCCGTCGATAACCGTAGGCCTCCCGCTACTATCTGAGCAATACCCCGAACAAAAAAACAAATAGATTTTATTAATTCGTATGTATTATAAACTAATTTTTCGCGGGATCGGGATCGATTCCATTTTCATTAAAGAACCGAAAAGTACATTAAATTTCTGTCGCTTATGCGAGGTTTTTAACTCGGTAATTCCATAATTTCTAGTGTGATTGACAAGGCGAAAAATATGGGCAATCTATCTGATTGCGGCTTACGTTTAGTAGTCTTTCCGGCGCTTGAGCGCCGGGATGGACCCGTTTCGGAGTCGCTCCATGCGTTGTTTTCTCTGCGTTTTTCTTGCCGGAGCCGCCGTGATTGCAGGTGCCGGAATTGCGGAGCCGGCATCTCGGCCGTCAGACGAAAATACCGCATCGCGATGCGGAACCCGCTCGCTAGAACAATGTGTTGCTGACGATCCGACGTCTGCGCGAGCCGATATTCTCGCTATCCTGAAAAAAGGTCCGGACGGCTACGCCGAGCGTCTTCTCGGTGACATTGCGTTGTCGGACAAGGATGTGGACGAAGCACGCGAGCGCTACCGATCGGCGTACGATTCCGGCGATCTGTGGGCCGCGCCCAAACTTGCCAAATTGCTTCCACCCGCAGCGGCCATCACGATTCTCGAAGGTGTCGCGGCGCAATCTCCCGAGATTGGCAAATGGGCTCTTTACGATGCGGCGCGACTGCGCGAGCATCGCGGCGCCGACGAAGACTTGATCAAGGCGCTGATCGATCATGCCGCCGCCTACAGACTGGGAAATTCTTGGTCGACGATTCCGCTGGCCTATGCGGCGGCGTCCGGAAAATCGACTGGCATCAAATCTGGGAACCTCGCCGCGACTATGGAGCGATACCTGGAAGAAGGCGATGCGGACTATCTGATCCACGGTCGCAACGCCTTGGCGGCGCTTTACTATTCGGTGCTCGGTTGCGAAGAACGCGGCGCCGAACTTCTGGCAGACGTCGCCGCCACCGGTGGTGAGGAAGGGGCAAAAGCGGCCTCACAACTTGCCGAGCGAAAATCGCAGGCCGACCCGACCGATGCGAATGCCATCGCCGCCCTCGAGTCCGGCGCCAAAGCCGGAATTCCAGGATCCATGTTCGCTCTCGGGCGGCACCTTGCCATGACCGCGACCGACGCCGCCGAACGGCAAAGGGGAGTGACCCTGATCAAGGCCGCCGTGGCGATCGAACCTGACCGCGCCAGCTACGGATTCTACCTCGTCGGCGATGCCCTGGCGACCGGTGACAAGGCGGATCTTGCAGGGTCCGCCGAGGCCTACGCCAAATCCGCCGCGACCGGCAACGGTTGGGCACAAATGCGACTGACTTTCGCCTACAGGGATGGCCGGGGAGTCAAAAAATCCAGCGCCAAGGCCGCGCAATTCGCTCGCCAGGCACTGGCCAGCGACAGTCCGCAGTCCGGACTGATCGCCATCCTGTCGCTTTACGGCACGCCTGCCGACCCGTCTTCCGACAGGCTTGTCGCAGCGCTCCGAGCGACGCTTGCCTCGACACAAGCCGTCGTCGTCGCGGACGCGCTCGAAGGCGTGGACGTCAACCAACGAGCCAAACTCCTGCAAAGCATATGGCGGCAGAGAGGACTGTTCGCGGGGCAAGCCGACGGCATCATCGGAAGGGAAAGCTATCGGATTTTCGTCAGCGAATGCCGGCGCCGAGGCGTGAGTGCCTGCCGCACCGAGTTTTTGCCTCCCGATCTTCTGCGGGCAACGATCCTTCATCTCGCGAATACCCGATCCGGCGGAAATGGCGACATCGCCTCTTCTCCCCTAACCCGCAAGCCGAACGATGCCCGGCAATGTCATGCATCGATCTGATCGAATTAACCTATCGTCAAGCAATCAGTTGCGTCGAGATGGAATGCATGCATTAGTTCTAATAGTTAATAATTTGTTACCGAGGCAGCCAGCGTAAATTGTCAGATTCTTCAATCGAAGAAGAATGGGTGCGCCATGTTGAAATACTCCCTCGACAGACCGCTGTTGAAGACAAGAGCTCCGGATAAATTTTACAGATCTACGGTCAAGACAATCGCAATTACTGGTGGTGCCGGGTTTCTCGGCTCGCATCTTTGCGAAAGACTGGTAGCAAACGGGCACCGGGTCGTCGTCTTCGACAATTTTCATACAGGCCGCCCCGAGAATGTCGCTCACCTGACTTCCAGCAATCGGTTCAGCCTGTTGGGTCACGACGTGAGCTTGCCGCTGCTGGATGAAGGCGAGACCTTCAACGAAATATGGAACCTGGCGTGCCCCGCTTCGCCGGTGCATTACCAGGAAAACCCAGTCCGGACGGCATTCGTCTGCGCCGACGGTGCCCGCCATGTGATGGATCGGGCCGATGCCGACCGGGCACGGGTGTTTCACGCCTCCACCTCCGAAATCTACGGCGATCCGGAGAGGCACCCGCAGCGCGAGGATTACTTCGGCAACGTCAACAGTGTCGGTCCTCGATCCTGCTACGATGAAGGCAAGCGGTTCGCCGAGACGGTCTTCACCGATTTCGCCCAGCGCTCTGGTCTGGACCTTCGCATGGCGCGAATCTTCAACACTTATGGCCCGCGAATGCAGATGAACGACGGACGCGTCGTGTCGAACTTCATCGTCCAGGCGCTGAATGGCGACGACATCACGATCTACGGGAACGGCAGCCAGACCCGGTCCTTCTGTTTCGTCGACGATCTCATCGACGGCTTTCTCGCCTTGATGACCTATGACGGCCCTAATCCAGGACCGGTCAATCTCGGCAACCCAGTCGAGACCACGGTCGGCGAACTCGCGGAGACGATCCTCGCGATGATCGGATCGCGATCCCGCCTGATGACGCTTCCTTGTCCCGTCGACGACCCTCGCCGGCGGTGTCCCGACATTTCCAAGGCGCGCATGCTCACCGACTGGGAGCCGCGGGTGGCGCTCGCGGACGGACTGGCTCGCACCATCTCCTATTTCGACGCGCTTCTGTCGTCTGGAAAGGTCGACAGACGGGAAGCGGTCTGTCCCCCGGCATCCAGGAGAGTTTCATGAAGATCGCTATCGTCGGCACTGGTTACGTCGGACTCGTCACCGGAACCTGCCTTGCCGAGATCGGACACGACATCGTCTGCTTCGAAAAGGATCAACGCAAGATCGCGGCACTCGAGCGAGGCGTGTTGCCGATTTTCGAGCCAGGCCTTGAGAACCTCGTCAGTCGCAATGTCGCAGCGGACCGGTTGCGCTTTGCCCGCGGATTGGAAATTCTCGACGCTTCCTTCGAAGCGATCTTCATCGCTGTCGGCACTCCTCAGTCGGCGATCGATCACTCGGCTGATTTGACTGCCCTGTTCGCTTCTGCGGCGCAGATCGCGGTGCATGCGAAGGTACCTTTGACGATCATTACCAAGTCGACGGTGCCGGCGGGAACCGGCGACCGGATCGAACGCATCCTGCGCACCGAACGGCCAGACCTGAAATTCGTCGTCGTCTCGAATCCAGAATTCCTGCGCGAGGGTTGTGCCGTCCACGATTTCATGAACCCGGACCGTATTGTCGTCGGGTCGAACGACCCGTTCGGCTGGGAAACGGTGCAACGGATCTACCAGCCACTCTTGAACGGTGGGACGCCGTTCTGCACGACCAGCCGGCGGTCGGCGGAAGTTATCAAATATGCCTCGAATGCCTTCCTCGCCACCAAGATCGCATTCGCCAACGAAATGGCCGATCTGTGCGAAGCGGTCGGCGCCGAGATCGACGACGTCGCCACCGGCATGGGGCTCGACCGTCGCATCGGACGGGAATTCCTGCGCTGCGGGCCCGGTTACGGCGGCTCGTGCTTTCCCAAGGACACCGAGGCGCTGCTCGTCACCGCCCATCAGAACGGCGTCAATCTACGGCTGGTCGAGAGCACCATCGCCGCCAATGACGCCCGCAAGCGCACGATGGCCCGCCGGATCGCCGCGGCTCTGAACGGTGAGGTCGCCGGACGGCCGATTGCCTTGCTAGGCCTGACCTTCAAGGCTGACACGGACGACATGCGCCAGTCGCCCTCGCTGCCACTGGTCGCGGCTCTTATCGACGCGGGCGCCAGCGTGCGCGTTTTTGATCCGCAGGCCATGGAACAGGCGCGCCTTTATCTCGACGGCGTACGGTTCACCGATAGTGCCTATGCGTGCGCCGAAGGGGTGGATGCGGTTGTCCTCGTCACCGACTGGAACGAGTTTCTCGGCCTCGATTACTCGCGCATCGCCCGATCAATGCGCGGCAATGTCTTCATCGACTTGCGCAACGCCATCCCCGAGGAAACATTGCGACAGGCCGGGCTGGCCGTTCACCGTCTCGGTCGTCGCCACCACGACATGGCGGCATTTCGTCCCGTCGCGCCAGTGCCAACTTTCGATCGAATCGGCAGCCCTCCCAACCACCGCGCCAACGGTCATGCGTATTGAAGACCGAGGGACGGCATCGCCATGAATCAGATCGTTTTCGACGTTGTTTTCGTCTTGGGATTTTTTCTCAGTCAGGGGCTTTACCTTCTGTCGTTGCTGACTGTCGTCTATCTGCTCTGCCTGCCGGTGAACTGGGTCGATGAAAGAGAAGCGGAGACGTTCACGCCCGAGGAAATGCCTTACATCGTCCTGTTCTACCCGGTTCTGAAAGAGTTGGAATCGATAATGCGGACGACGATGCTTTCACTGGCCCGGATCGACTATCCGGCTCATCGCTTCCGGGTCGTTGCCATTCCGAATGTCAACGATGTCGAAACGGTCGCCAGTCTCAGACGGATTGCCGAGACCTTCCCGTTTCTGCAGATTGTCGAAGTGCCGCCGACCATCGATTCGACATGGGACGTCGTCTGGAATTCCTGGGACACGACCGAAAAAGCCTATTGGTGGCATCAGGGCAGTCGCGCCGGCCTGCGTGAGCTACCGCCGAAAAAAACCCGCCAGCTGATCTACGCCTTCTATACGATCGCCGATGAACTTGCTGGCGGCGAGGATTTCCTGGTCAATTACATCGATGCCGACAGTTGCCCTCCCCCGAATCACTTCAAGGCCGCAGCGTCCGGAATAAGGCATTTCGACGTCCTGCAGGCCCAGAATATTGCCGGCAACCTGAACATGTCGATGGCCGCGTCCTGGCATGCATTCGACCACATGGCTTGGGACGGATTTTTGTGGCCGCATCTGTCGGCAAACGGACGCCAGCCATTCTGGGTACTGGGAAAAGGCTTGTTCTTCAAAGCGTCGGATCTCGTCGAACTGGGCGGGTTCCATCCCTGGATCACCATCGAGGATCCGGAAGTCGGCATGCGCTTCTGGGTCAACGGCCGTCGTTTGGGCGTGATCCGGTCACCCTTGATCGAAGAAGTCCCGTCGACCCTTGGAGACGGCATTACCCAACGCAAACGCTGGGTCTGCGGATTTTTCCAAAGTCTTGGGTGGCCGCTCAAGGCGATGGGAATGAACCGCTGGCAACGCATCAAGGCCAGGATCAATTTCGTGCCCTGCCTGCTGCTGACCGCTAATTGCATCGGCTTTCCCTTCGCGGCCTGGACCGTATGGGCCGAGATCGAGGGATACAATCCGCTGCCACTTTGGTCGGCTGGCCTGTCCGGCTTCAATGTCGTAACTTTCCTGCTGCTGCTCGGCGCGATCTACGTCACGACATGGCGGCGCAGTCGTTTGGTCATGCCCGACCGGCTGGCGCGACTGTGGTATTTCGTCCGCGTCAATCCCTTGTCGTTGTTGTTCTGGTGGCTGTTCTGGGCGATTCCACTGGCGATCGGATACGGCATGTTTCGCCGGGACGGCGGGCTTGTGTGGGAGAGGACCGTCAAGAACAACGCCAACCATAAGCTGGTCAGGAATCAGCAACTGGCGGTCATTCGTATGGGCGGCAAGATGGCAACGCCATCGCTGGCGAACGATGGCGAACCAGCTATTGCCGGCGACATTGACCGAAGGAGAAGAAGATGACGACTGCTCACGCACTGGTCACCGGCGGCGCCGGGTTCATCGGATCGCATCTCGTCGACGCGCTGCTGGCGCGCGGCTATACGGTGACGGTTCTCGACTGCCTAAAGGATCAGGTCCACGCCGACGCGGAAAAAGATGCCGACGGCTGGCCGATCTACCTCGATCGTCGCGCCAGGCGGATCAAGGCCGACATTCTCGATGATGGTGTCTTCGAGCAGTCGCTGGAGGGGATCACCCATCTGGTGCATCTCGCCGCCTCGGTCGGGGTCGGGCAATCGATGACCAACATCGTCGACTACACCCGGAACAACGTTATGACCACGGCGATGATGCTGGAAGCGCTATCGAAGGGCCAGCACACCGTCGAGCGGATTGCCGTCGCCTCGTCGATGTCGATCTATGGAGAAGGCCAATACGAACGATTCGACGGTACTCTCGCGGCGTCGCTGTTCCGTAATCATGAGGATCTGGCGGCTCGGCGCTGGGATTGTGCTGTCGGCGGCGAGAAGCTGCTTCCGGTCGCGACCGGCGAGAGCAAGCTGCTCGAGCCCGCCTCGATCTACGCCGTCAACAAGCGCGACCATGAGGAAATGTTCATCGCGGTCGGGCGAGCGCTCGGTATTCCAACCGTTGCACTGCGACTGTTCAATGCCTACGGCTCGCGCCAGGCCCTCTCCAATCCCTATACCGGCGTCGCGGCGATTTTCATCGCCCGGCTGCTCAACGACCAGGCGCCTCTGGTGTTCGAGGACGGCGAGCAACGCCGCGATTTCGTGCATGTCCATGATGTCGCCAGAGCGTTTGTCACCGTCCTCGACAGCGACAAGCGGGTCTGGGACTACTACAATGTGGGCAGCGGACGGTCGGTGACCGTTAAGGAGATCGGACGCGTTCTGGCGCGACTACTGCACAAGAACATCGCGCCAGAAATCCTGAACAAATACCGGATCGGAGACGTTCGGCACTGCTTCCCGGACATCTCGAAGATCGAGCGCGATTTCGACTTTCGCCCAGAGCGCGATTTCGACGAGGGGATGAGCGAGTTGATCGGATGGGTAGCGCAGGCGCAGAATCCTGTCGATCGCTCGGCGCAATGTCACGCCGAACTGTCGAAGGCCAGGATGATCGTTTGAAATCGAAGACGCGGTTGCGCGTCGCCTCGAACCCAGACACTGCGTCAGGAGCGCCGGGCGACGGCGGTTCTGACTGTCCTTCTCAAGGCTGCGGTGCTGGCCGAGCCGCACGATGTGCCACTATCATCGCATGGCGCGCTGGCCCTGCACCTCCACAAATGCCTAGGTGCGCTTCTTGCGGTCCATATGGAATGGTTTCAGGACCATGTGCGCATTTGAAGAATTGCTTTTCGACGGAGCGCCAGTGCCGGTGGACGGGTGTGTCTCTACAAATGATGAGCCCAAAACCTTCGCCGATCTCTTTGGGCTGACGATCAGCCAGGGTGGCCTGAACATGTTGCGGCGGTCGCAGACAGCCTTCGCGCTCGAGCGCGATATGGCCATCGTTGCCCTGCGCCGGGAGAAGGTCGTCGCCTCCGACGAAACCGGTGTGCGCATCGAGGGCAGTAATGCCTATCAATGGGTGTTCCGATCGAGCGAGGCTGTCGTGCATCGCGCCGCGCCAACCCGCGGCACCGTCGTCGTTCGCGACCTGATGGACGGCCATCGACCAGAGGTCTGGTGTTCCGATTGCCGGTTCCGATGAAGCCGCCCCTTCATTCCGAGATGATTGCGCCCCCGGATTCCGACTTGATGTCGCCCCCGTTGGGCCGGGGTCTTGCTGGCTATGATTGTTGTCATTTCGTTCGCGTTCGGTGTCAAGCTTTTCCGGATTGGGTCCGGCGCATGCTTTCGCCTGTGAGATCGATCCGATGGGCATTGTGAACAAGCCTGTCCAAGATCGCATCGGCGTAGGTGGGATCCCCGATTATCCCATGCCATGCGGACACAGGAAGTTGGCTGGTGATGATCGTCGAGCGTCGGCCATAGCGGTCCTCGAGGATTTCGAGGAGGTCATGGCGCGCCTGGGCGTCGAGCGGCTCAAGCCCCCAATCGTCGAGTATCAGCAGCTGGACGCTGCCGAGCGTGCGTTGCAGGCGTGCATAACGCCCGTCGCCGCGCGCAAGCGCCAAGTTTGCGAACAGCCTGGGAACACGCTGATAGAGAACCGATCGGTCGTCCCGGCAGGCCTTGTGACCAAGGGCGCAGGCCAACCAACTCTTGCCGACTCCCGATGGCCCGCAGATGGCCAGATTGTCATGGGCGGCGATCCAGTCGCCGGCGATGAGCTTGAGGAACAGCGCGCGGTCGAGCCCGCGTTCGCTGCGATAGTCGACATCCTCGGGCGCCGCCTGATGACGGAGCTTGGCGAAGCGGAGGCGCGCGGCGAGTTTGCGGTCGTGGCGCCAGCTCCATTCACGTTCGAGTAGCAGGCCCAGCCATTCAAAATGGGTCAGCCGCTCGGCCTCGGCATTGGCGGCGAGTTCGTCGAATGCCTTGGCCATGCCGGTGAGCCCCATTGCATTCAGCCGGTCGAGGGTGGGATGTGCAAGCATGTCAGTCTCCTTCAGTGATAATAGCGTGAGCCGCGGATGTTCGGATGGTCGATGGGATCTCGTGCCGCCGCCCGCAGCGACGGCGTCTGGTCGAGCCGGTTGTCGAGGATCGATCTAACCGACCCGTAGGTACGCGCGCCGATCTCGAGTGCACGGCCGCAGGCCGCGTTGACCCGCTCCCGGCCGAAGCCTTTGACCAGGCGGATGATGCCCAGGCAGGCGCGGAATCCTTGCTCGGGATGCGGGCGATCGGCGAGAATGCGCTCGCACAGCAACGCGGCATCGGAACCGACGGCGGAGGCTTCCCGGGTGATCCGCTCGATCGTCCAGTCGGCAAAGCGCCGATGGGAAGAAGGCATGTGCTCGGGGACCGTCGTATGCCGGCCATTGCCGCTGCAGCGCATGTGGGCGGCGATCCGCTCGCCCTTGTGGAACAACTCGATGGTGTTTGCGCTAATCCGGGCCTCGACCTGCTCGCTGTCGCTGCCGGGTGGAAACTCCCCAGAAGTGCCGTTTGAATCTTCCCCAGTTTAGCGCCGCCGCCGGTCTTCCGGGGCGCGCCCCGGAAGACCGGCGGCGCGATGTTGCCGATGCTGCTCCCGATGGTCGGGAGGGAGCATGCGGTGATCGATCTCGGGGAGCTCGTAATGATTTTGGATTTGCACCGACAGGGCCTATGCGTGTCGGCGATAGCGCGGGAAAGCGGCGTCGACCGCAAAACGGTCCGCAAATATATCGAACGCGGTCTGGAGGCTCCGTCCTACAGCCCGCGGCAACCGCGGCAAACAGTGATCGACCCCTTTACGGGTTATCTGCGTGAACGCGTCGCGACCTATCCAGGCCTGACCGGGCGCCGGCTGTTTCGGGAAGTGAAGGAACTTGGTTATGGCGGTGGCTACACCGTCGTCACCGATTTCCTGCGCGACATCCGCCCGGCGCCGACGAAAGGGTTCGAGGTTCGCTTCGAGACGCCGCCCGGGGTCGCGTCCGTCAACGTGGTGGAAATTGGGGTGTAACTGAAGCGGCTCCGTTTCAGGCGACTGCGGTGGAAATCCG
>LAZR01000595.1_pt1 | contig 26771 bp, 22 predicted proteins | sample 329461 | NCBI WGS metagenome assembly LAZR01 (sample SAMN03002196, study PRJNA259156) | marine sediment metagenome | biome: sea floor; feature: Hydrothermal impacted sediments; material: marine sediment; isolation source: Loki non-amplified sample from Loki's castle hydrothermal vent sediment ...
AAAAACTTTGCAGAGTTATTTGATGTTAAAAATGACCCTAAAAATGTAATTGTTGAATTTAAGCATAGCCGCGTATCTGATCACAGTGCAATTGAAGCAATTGACACACTTGCTGATAAGTACACAAAAGCAGGTAAGCAACTTCACTTACGTCACTTAAGTAAAGACTGTACGCAGTTGCTGCATAAAGCACGCGATTTGGTTGAAGTGAATGTGATTGAAGATCCAACATACAAAGTAGCATCAGACAAACTAGCTTAATTTACACAAAGCTATTTATATTTAAAAAGCGAAAGGTGAATAACCTTTCGCTTTTTTAGTGTCTCTACTATTTGTTTGCGGTAAGACTCTTAAAAAGCAAGGTAGGCTGTAGTGCTATGCAAACTCATAAATCTATATAATAAGATTATCTAATTTTATGAAAATTAGCCCTACATAGGTAAAAATAATAATGAATAACAAGCGCCTATTCTATGGAATTAGTCTTTAACTATACGGAGTAAACATCTATTTTGAACTGGCAATCTTTAGTCGATAACAGACAACGTTTTTTTTGGCTTTTGCAAATTGCAGGCTGGATTGGTTATGCGTTAGTAAATTATATTGGCTCTAAAGTATTTGAAATGCGTGATATATACGTATTTGTTATTTTATTAAATGCTTACGCTGGTTGCTTAATGACAGTACCGCTTAGGTATATTTACCGTAAAATTTGGAATGCCTCGCCTTGGGTATTAATGATTGTAGTATTTGGTGCCTCTTATGTAACGGGTACTTTATGGGCTGTCGTTCAAAAGTTTAATTTGTGGGAAATATACCGCCATGGTTATAGACCCGAAGAGTGGTTTTATTACCTGCAGCAAGGTTTAGATTCTGTTTATATTATTTTATGTTGGAGTGGTCTGTACTTTGGCGTTAAATATTACCAACTATTGCAAAGCGAGCGACAAAAAGCGCTCAAAGCCACAACTATGGCACACGAAGCGCAATTAAAAATGCTTAGGTATCAGCTCAATCCCCATTTTTTATTCAATACACTCAACGCTATTTCTACTTTAATTTTGGTTAAAGAAAACAAAGATGCTAACTTAATGGTAGCAAGGTTAAGTGACTTTTTACGTTATACATTAAATACCGATCCAATTAAAAAAGTACCACTAGAGCAAGAGCTACATGCGCTCATGCTTTATTTAGAAATAGAGCGTGTTCGTTTTGATGAGCGATTAAAGGTAAATGTAGATATAAGTGCGCAAGCTAAAGAGGCTTTAGTACCGAGCTTAATTTTGCAACCAATTATCGAGAACGCGATTAAATATGCGATTGCCCATCTAACAGAAGGTGGGGTAATTGATATAAAAGCACAAGTATTTGCGAATGAATTATTACTAGAAGTGGGCGACAACGGCCCAGGTACTGACATACTTGATGGTCAATTAGTGAACGCTCAAGGTGTAGGTGTCGCTAATACTAAAGATAGATTAAAAACGTTGTATGAAAATAATTATTCGTTTGTATTATCACATAATACGCCAAGTGGATTAAAAGTTAATCTGCGAGTACCTTTTGAGAAGGCTGTGAAAAATGACTAAAATAAAAACACTCATTGTTGATGATGAACCGTTAGCAAGAAAGGGTTTAGCGGTAAGGCTGGAAGAATACTCTGATATTGAAGTAATTAAATTATGTAGTTCAGGCGCTGATGCAATTGAAATGTGCCAAAGTGAGAAAATCGACTTGGTTTTTTTAGATATTCAAATGCCAGGCATGAATGGTTTTGAAGTAGCAAGAGCGCTCAGCGAAAGTACAAGAGCATTACCTGCGATTGTGTTTGTAACTGCCTTTGATCAGTTTGCCGTAAAAGCGTTTGAAATTCATGCTCTCGATTACATTTTAAAACCCGTTGATGATAACAGACTAAAACAGGCGGTAGAAAAAGTGCATACCTACTTAAAAACGCAGCAAGACAACGCCCATAAGAAAAAACTAGCGAGTTTTGTAGCCGGTATTACTGGTAACAATTGCGAAGAAATACTTAAAAAATTAGCCACTGGCGACACGCTAACAGACAGGCGTTACCCAGAATCACTTGCAGTGAAAGAGCAGGGCGAAATTATTCGTGTACCAGTAGCGACTATCCAATGGGTTGATGCTGCGGGTGACTACATGTGTTTACACTGCGAAGACGGACAAACGCATATTTTACGCAAAACAATGAAAGAACTAGAGCAAGAGCTGGACCCTCAGTTGTTTGTACGAGTACACCGAAGTGCAATAGTAAATACAAAGCAAATTAGTAAGTTGGTAACGCAGGTAAGTGGCGAGTATTTATTAGTACTTGAAAACGGACAAGAGCTAAAAGTAAGCCGTAGCTACCGTGATAAAGTAAAAGCAGCACTAGCAAGTTAAAACAAATGCTTTTATTACAGACACAAAAAATGCGAGCTAAGCTCGCATTTTTTATATTTGTAATTAATTAATACCAATTGCGTTAAATAAGTAATCTATTATAGCGCTAAGTAAATAGCGCTATAATAAGGCGAAAATTATGACATATAGTTGTTCTATATGAATAATTTTCAACGCAGTGAGAGCGCTATTTAATGCGATAGAATAATCATGTTTTTAATAAAATTGGTATTATGCAACGGTTACAATTTTCATTGTGTTAGTTGCACCCACAGTTTCCATTGAGTCACCGTGAGTAATAATTACTGTATCGCCAGACTGTAAAGACCCTTGAGAAACTAAAGTATCAAGCGCTGCTTTTACCATACCGTCTTTTTCAGTTTTTGTAGAATCAAAAAATACTGGGTAAACACCACGATAAAGTGCAGTTTGACCTAAGGTACTCGCATGACGTGAAAGCGAGTAGATTGGTAAGCCTGAGCTGATACGCGACATTAATTTAGCCGTACTACCAGATTCAGTAAGTGTGATGATTGCTTTAACCGAATCTAAGTGGTTAGCTGCATACATAGCAGAAAGCGCAATTGATTCAGCATTGTTAGAAAAGCGACTATCTAAACGGTGCTTAGAAACGTGCGTTTCTTTTTGAGATTCAGCACCTAAACAAACACGTGCCATAGTTGCAACTGTTTCTTCAGGGTAATCACCGGCAGCTGTTTCAGCTGAAAGCATAACTGCATCCGTTCCATCAAGAACAGCATTTGCAACATCCATTACTTCTGCACGTGTAGGCATAGGGTTATCGATCATCGATTCCATCATTTGCGTTGCTGTTACTACAGTACGGTTTAATGAACGAGCACGACGAATAATTAGTTTTTGTTTGCCCATAAGAGCAGCATCACCAATTTCAACACCTAAATCACCACGAGCAACCATTACAGCGTCAGACGCTAAAATGATGTCATCAACAGCTTCTTGCGTTTCAACGGCTTCAGCACGTTCAATTTTAGCAAGTAACTGTGCTTTTGAACCAGCAGCTTCAGCAAGCGAGCGCACGTAGCGCATATCGTCGCCACTACGTGGGAATGATACGGCAATGTAATCTACGTCAATTTCAGCGGCAGTTATTAAATCTTCTTTGTCTTTTTCAGTAAATGCTGGAGCAGTTAAACCACCACCTAAACGGTTAATACCTTTATTGTTAGATAAAACACCGCCAACAGTCACTGTACAATGCACTAAATGCCCAGCTACTTCATCAACACTTAATTGAATAAGGCCATCGTTTAGAAGTAGTAAATCGTTAGGGCTTACATCGTTAGGTAATTCTTTATAATCAATACCTACAGAGTTTATGTCGCCTTCGCCTTTTTCCATTTTTGCATCAAGGGTAAATTTTGCACCCACAGCAAGCGTTACTTTACCTTCTTTAAAAGTAGAAACGCGGATTTTAGGGCCTTGAAGGTCAGCAAGGATAGCAATATGCTTGCCTAATCTTTTTGCAATATCGCGTACAGCTTGTGCACGGTCTTTATGATCTTGGGCAACACCATGTGAGAAGTTTAAACGTACTACATTAGCCCCAGCGATAATAATTTTTTCTAAGTTGTTATCTCTATCGGTAGCAGGTCCAAGGGTAGCGACTATTTTCGTGCGTCTTAGCATCAATTTCTCCTGTTTGCTTGGTGAAAGCATGTTGACGTTATTTTGTTGACTTAAAATATCTATATTAGAATAAAATATTTTAGTTATGTGCAAACTTCAAAGGTTTGCCACTATTTTATACAAAACTATTGTGTCATCATTATGACACCGGTGTCAGAATGCGTCAATGATCTTAATTTCAATTAGCTTTGCTTTTAGTCACCCCGAGACCATTGATGTTTGATATAATTACGTAGCTTATTTATCTGTAATAAAAAAGCATGTTGTATTAGCTCATGATTAGTATTTTATGACTGTATGAGTATAATGCACGCGGTATTATTTAATTTATACACTGAATTTTCTAACCAAATAGTTGTTACCGAGGAGGACACTAGATGCAAGTTGCATTAGTAGGGTTAGGCGTTATGGGAAAAAATCTTGCCCTAAACTTGATTGAAAAAGGGATAACGCTAGTCGCTTATGACAAAAACCCACATGCGGGTGAAGAGTTACTAAGTTGTGCTAAATCTCAAGGCATGGCTGATAGGCTTCACATCGTCTCTGATTTAAGAGACATGGTAAGGCGTTTAGAAGCACCTCGTTCTATTTTATTACTTGTTCCTGCGGGTGAGTTAGTTGATACAGTTTGTAATGAACTTGTAGAGGCCGGCGTTAACTGTGACGATATGATAGTCGATTGCGGTAATAGTAATTATAAAGACGGTATAACGCGTAAACTTAAATACCAAAATAAATTTGAATTTGCCACTATGGGAATTTCTGGCGGTGCAGAAGGCGCTCGCCATGGTCCTGCAATGATGGCAAGTGGTTCTGAAGGTGGTTGGGAACGTATTGAGCCATGGTTTGAAAAAGTTGCTGCTAGCTATAATGGCGACTCGTGTTTTGCACGTGTTGGTCAATCAGCAAGTGGTCATTTTGTAAAAATGGTTCATAACGGTATTGAATACGCACTTATGCAACTTATTGCAGAAGTGTACCAATTACTTCGTTTAGGTACTAATCGTTCTACAAAAGAAGTGGCTGAGATATTTAATGACTGGTCAGAAGGTCAATTAAATAGCTACTTACTGTCTATTTCTAGCCACATATTGTCACTTGAAAATCATAATAATGTACCGCTTGCGGACTTAATTGATAATAAAGTTGGCGCTAAAGGTACTGGTCTTTGGACAGCGCAAAATGCACTAGAACTTGGTATTGCTGTGCCTTCACTTGTTGCTGCTGTACAAGCTCGTCATTTAACTAATGCATGTAATACAACGGCTGCACAAGAGATGACGTACGCATCTAAATCAACTAACAATGTTGAAATTGATTTAGAAGAACTAAAAGAAGCGTTCTTACTTGCAAGCTTACTAGCGTATCGCCAAGGTTTAGCATTAATTAAAGGTGCATCACGTACTCATCAGTGGAAAGTTGATTTATCTAAAACGCTTCAAACATGGCGCGCGGGTTGTATTATTCGTGCTGACTACCTCGATAGCGTTGCACAAGGTGTTGAATTTATTGATACCCTTGAGAAAGAGTCTAACTCTTTGCGTACAATTACCGGTCAAGCAATAATGACTGGTTTAGCATTCCCTGTATTGGGAGCTACACAAACGTATTTAGCAACATTAACTACACCGAGTAATGGGCATTTAGTTCAAGCCCAGCGTGATTACTTTGGTGAGCACGGCGTTAAAACCCATAGCGGTGAAACATGCCATTTAACTGACCTAGTGGATATAGACGCTAAAGTTAGATAATAAACAGTTGTTTAAAACGATAAAGGCACGCTATTTAGCGTGCCTTTTGTATTTTAGTCCTGCGAAATTTAACGGCTTAATTCACCGCGTAAATTGTCTTGCATTAAATGACGAATAGTTTCGACCTCTAATTTTTGGCTAAATAAATAATGTAATTTAGTTAAGCATGCTTCAAGGGTCATATCGTATCCACTAATAACACCAATATTTAACAGTGCATTACCCGTTGCATAGCCGCCCATATTTACATGGCCTTTTAAGCACTGCGTTAAATTAATAATAACGACGCCACGTTTACTTGCTTCTTCAAGTATTGATAAAAAGTTAGGATCTTGCGGTGCATTACCTACACCAAAACTAAGTAACACCAAGGCTTTAATATTGCCATTGACTAAGCTTTTAACCACTTCTTGACTAATACCAGGGTATAAATAAAGCACCCCAATGGCTTGAGGTGTGATGGGGGTAACTTGAAGCTCATTTTCCACATAAGGACTAAGTTGCCCTTTAATCAATTGAATATTAATACCCGATAACGCTAAAGGATCAAGATTAGGGGAGGCAAATGCATTAAAACCATCAGCATGGGCTTTAGTTGCTCTGTTACCCCTAAACAGTTGGTTATTAAAAAATAGACTTACTTCAGCAATAGGGTAGTTGGCTGCTAAATACATGGCATTGAGTAAGTTGACTTGCCCGTCAGATCGCAACTGAGAAAGTGGTATTTGTGAGCCAGTTACAATCACAGGTTTAGTTAAATTTTCAAACATAAACGATAGCGCTGAGGCTGTATATGCCATAGTATCGGTGCCATGAAGCACAACAAAACCATCATAATCTTGGTATTTGTTTTTAATATCATCAGCAATAAGTTGCCAATGCTCAGGAGACATATCTGAAGAATCTATAAGCGGGCAATATTCGTGAATATCAAACAAAGGCATTTCATCACGGTTAAACTCTGCGTTATTAACCACTGTTTCTGTTAAAAAACCTTCAGCAGGAATATAACCTCGACTCGATTTTTTCATACCTATAGTACCGCCAGTATAAGCGATATAAATGCGTTTACGTTTCATAAAAAAAGCCCAGTAAAAAAACTGGGCTTAGTATAACGTTAAGTAACTTTAAATACAGCTGATTAGATAAAGCTATGCACTTTTATTGTGCAACGTTACACACTAAACAGCGAGCATATACGCCTTGTGGATCGTTGTAATCTTTAAGGTTTTCTACTTCAGTACTTAATTGGTTTATAACGCTTTGCAAGTTAGCTTGCGTTGCCAGCACTGATGTTTTTTGTGTTTGTAAACCAAGCATAGATTTAATAGACGCGTTACCAAAAATGTCTTGAATCATTTTTTCTTGCGGGCTTAAATCTTGTTTAATGGTTTTAACTTCATAATGATTAAGTTTAGCAAGTGCAGCAGCTGCTTTTATAGCATCTTGTTTATCACCAAGTTTGTCTACTAAACCCAATTCAAGTGCTTGAGATGCAATCCATACGCGGCCTTGGGCAATTTTATCAACTTGCTCAGGCGTCATATTACGTGCATCAGCAACAACATTTAAAAAGCGACCGTATGCTTCTTCAACACTCATTTGAATTACTTCACCCATTTTTTCGTTAAGAGGTCGGGTGATTGAAAAGCCAGCCATTTCGGTTGTTGCAACACCATCTGAATAAACACCAATCTTAGATAAAGTTTTTTCAAATGTCATAAACGTACCAAATACACCAATTGAGCCTGTAATTGTACTTGGTGCTGCCCAAATTTCGTTAGCAGCAGAGGCAATCCAATAACCACCAGATGCAGCTACAGAACTCATTGAAGCAATAACAGGCTTACCAGCAGCTTTAAGCGCTAATACTTCTGCACGAATAACTTCAGAGGCGAACATACTACCGCCACCTGAATCAATGCGTAGTACAACCGCTTTAACTTTGTCATCTAGGCGTGCTTTACGAAGTAGAGCTGCTGTAGAGTCGCCACCAATTTCGCCCGCTTTACGCTCGCCATCAACAATCGTACCTTTAGCAATAACAACGGCGACTTTTTCGGTAATAGGGTTATCAAATTCAATAGGTGGTTTAACCAAGCTTAAGTATTCACGAAATGAAACTTGCTTAAATGTTTTGCCATCTTCTTGCGCGCCTACTAAGTCTATTAACTGTTGGCGAACTTGTTGATTTGTTTTTAAAGAATCAACCCACTGGTGATCAAGTGCATATTTACCTGCATCGCCATCAGCAGCTTTCATTTTTGCAAGATATACGTCCATTGTCTCGTCAAAATTTGACTCATCAAATGGGCGAACCGCAGCAACATCTTGTTTGTATTCGCTCCAAAGAGCACCTAACCAAACACGGTTAGCTTCCTTGGCTGCTTCAGACATGTCGTTACGAATGAAAGGTTCTACTGCTGACTTAAAGGTACCAACACGGAAAATATGCTGCGTTACTTCAAGCTTTTCAAGTGCATCTTTAAAGTAAAGCGGATACATGCCGTAACCTTCAATACCTACGCTACCGTATGGGTGCATAGCTATTTCATCAGCATGTGATGCAATATAGTATTGTGCTTGGGTATAGTAATAACCCGATGCAATCACTTTTTTGCCAGCTTGTTTAAATGCATCAATAGCATTGGTAATTTGCTTAAGTTTGTTTAAATGCGCTTTAGGCATTTCTTGTAAATCAAGCAGTATCACCGTAATGCGATCGTCTTTAGTTGCTTCGTTTATTACTTCAACAATATCATCGAGTAATATTTCGCTTGGCGCTTCAGAACCAGAAGTCGCATCACTAATTGCAGCTTCGACCGGGTCTATGTATGTTTTTTCTTCAACAATAGGGCCATTTAGGTTAAGTCTAAGCACAGAGCCATTTTCAACTATTATTTTATCGTCGTCACTTGAGAGTGACACTAAGAAAACAATTACCAGTAATAAAAACAGAATGTTGAGTATTAAACGACGAGAAAAGTTAATTCCAGCCCAAATACCTTTAAATACCTTTGCTATCAAAATAGCTCCTTAATTTGGTACAGTTAATACATTAGTTCCATCTTAGCCTAGAATAAAAATAAATTTAACTGCTAAATCGTAACGAAGTGTTTATGAGGTGCTATTAATGCATGGTTTTACGGCTTTTTTTAATTAAATGAAGGCACATATTGCTTATTGCTTGCCATTAAAGCAGAATTAGCTAAGGTATACAGGTTAGACCAGTTAACGGGGCACAGGATGTTAGAACAACAATTACAATTAAAACACACACAATTACGTAACCGCTTAGTGATGGGCTCAATGCATACAGGCCTTGAAGAGGGCTGGCATAACCGCAAACGCTTACGTGCATTTTATGAAGCACGTGCAAAAGGCGGCACCGCAATGTTAATTACGGGTGGATATAGCCCTAATTTACGTGGCAAATTAACACCTATTTCATCTTCATTTAATAGCTATTACGATGTATTCAAACATCGCGCTTACACAGATGCTGTGCACAAACACGGCGGAAAAATTTGTTTGCAATTATTGCACGCTGGACGTTATGCGTATCATCCATTCAATCAAGCACCCAGTGCAATAAAAGCACCGATTAATCCTTACAAACCTAAAGCGATGTCGCTTGGCTCGATTAAAAAAACAATTAAAGACTTTGCGCATTCTGCCTATATGGCTGAAAAAGCCGGCTACGATGGCGTTGAAGTTATGGGTTCTGAAGGGTATTTGATTAATGAGTTTATGGCGCCGCACACCAATAAACGTGAAGATGAATTTGGTGGCAGCCTAGAAAATAGAATGCGACTTGCGCTTGAAATAGTGAAAGCTGTAAGAGCAAAAGTATCTGAACAATTCTTAATTATTTTTAGATTGTCGGTCATTGATTTAATTCCAAACGGCTCAACGCCAGAGGAAGTTGTCATTCAAGCTTCCGAGCTTGAAAAAGCGGGCGTTGATATTTTTAACACAGGCATTGGTTGGCACGAAGCGCGTGTACCGACTATTGCGAGTATGGTACCTCCGGGTGCATTTAAAGAAGCATCAAAACGCTTAAAAGACGTGGTGAGCGTGCCAGTTATTGCTGTTAACCGAATTAATACTCCAGAAATTGCTAACGATATTTTAAATGCAGGCGAAGCCGATTTAATTTCGATGGCAAGGCCGCTACTTGCCGATCCAGAGTTTTTTAATAAATATGCGAATAATCAATCCAAGCAAATTAATATTTGTATAGGGTGTAACCAAGGTTGTCTAGATCACGTATTTAAAAATAAACGTGCAACGTGTTTAGTTAATCCACAAGCTGCATTTGAGCTAGATTATCCGTTAGAACAAGCAACCAGAGCTAAAAATGTATTAGTAGTCGGTGCAGGCCCTGCTGGTTTATCGGCAAGTTGTTACTTGGCACAAAAAGGGCATAACGTCACGCTAATTGACCAAAAATCGCAAATGGGTGGCCAATTTAATTTAGCTATGCAAATACCGGGTAAAGAAGACTTTAACCATACACTTACTTACTTTACTAATGAACTCGAACGATTAAAAGTAACTGTAGAGCTTGGCAAAGCTTACGACGATTCAATGCTTAAAAACTATGACGATATTGTATTTGCAACTGGCGTTCGCCCACGTGAAGCATCAATTAAATGTAGTGATAACAAGCGTGTGTTTGCTTATGACGAAGTTATACGCGGCGAAGTAGAGCTTGGTAAATCAATTGCCATTTTAGGTGCCGGTGGTATAGGTTTTGATATGGTTGCGTTTTTAAGCGAGCACAAATCGCAAACTATTAGCGAGTTTAAAACGCAATGGGGTATTGAGTGTGAAGCCCAACCACATAAAGACGAACGCCAATTGTATATGTTAAAACGCAGTGCGGGTCGTTTTGGTAGCGAGCTTGGTAAAACAACGGGTTGGATACATCGCCAAGTTGCTAAGCAGCATGGCGTGAAGCAAATTGCTGATTGCCAATACCAAAGCTTTGATAAAAGCGGACTTACTATTAATGTTGCTGGTGAAACTCAAGTACTGCCAGTAGACACGGTTATTGCCTGTATTGGTCAGGTTTCTAATAACGAAGTGCTAGAAAATTACGCAGATAACGCAAAGGTACATGTTATAGGCGGCGCTAAACTAGCTGCTGCTATTGATGCCAAACGCGCTATTTTTGAAGCACTTCAGGTAGCTAGAAGTATTTAAGCTTTGTAAACAAGTTGAAATAGTTTATTAATTCGTGCGGTCTTTGCTGTTTATAGTCTATAACTTAATAAACATTGAACACACAGGATACGCATGAATAAACTAACCAGCCTTTACGATGCAATATTGAGTAAATTATCATTTTTAGATGGTTTACCTGCATTGCTATTTCGCTTAATTTTAGCCCCGGTTATGATCATTGCAGGTTATAACAAACTTGCTATAAGCGGTGAAGCAGAAGGTTTTTTCGATAACTTTTTAGCATCTCCAGATGTAGTTCAATGGTTTGGTAATAATGAATGGGGTTTAGGATTACCGTTTCCAGACTTACTAGCCTTTTTAGCGGGTTGGAGTGAGTTTTTAGGGGGTTGGTTTTTATTACTTGGCCTTTTAACTCGTTTGGTCAGTATTCCGCTCATGTTTACAATGGTCGTTGCTGCAACATCAGTGCATTGGCATAATGGTTGGTTTGCAATTGCGCCAACTAATCCTGAAACAAGCGCTGCACAAGTACTCAATTGGTTATCAATTCCGGGCGCTAAAGAAAGCCTCGAAAACTCATTAGAAGTACAAGAGCGAATAGAAAAAATTCGTGGCTTAGTTGAAGAACACGGTTTTCCTGATTATCTCTACGAAAAAGGCAAACCCTCTATTTTAAATAATGGTATAGAATTTTCGGCAATATACTTTGCAATGCTCCTTAGCTTATTTTTTATGGGAGGAGGGCGCTTTGTTAGTATTGATTACTGGTTAAAGCGAAATATTTTAAATCAATAGCGCTAAACCTATTTAAAAAAGGCCGCATAAACCCATTTTGTGCGGCTGTTTTACGTTTTAGACTCCTAGTATTTATTTATTAAGGTTTTAAATGTTACTCTAGCGTTTTGAATTTTGAGGAATCGTTATGAACGCTATCGAGCTTTTACTTACCCGCCAATCAGACTCTAAACTAACAGAGCCGGGTCCTACGCCTGAGCAGCTCGACATAATTAAGCAAGCAGCGTTACGCGTTCCCGATCATGGTTGTATTGCCCCTTGGCAGTTCATTGTTGCTCAAGGTGATGCACGCGATAAACTAGGTGAAATTTACCAACAAAGTGCGGAAGCAGAGCAACAAGCAGAAAAAGTAATTAATCGTGCTAAAGAGCTTCCCCTTCGTGCGCCTATGATTGTAATAGCAATTGCTAAATATCAAGAACACCCAAAAGTTCCTCGACTAGAACAAGTACAAAGCGCAGGGTGCAGCGTACTTGCGATGCAACAAGCTGCATTCGCTCAAGGATTAGGTGGTGTTTGGCGTACAGGCTACTTTGCACAAAGTGCAGCAGTTAAAAAAGCGCTTAACTTACATGAGCAAGATGAAATAGTAGGGTATTTATATATAGGTACACCAGAAGTCGATTGTAAAAAGTCGCCTCGCCATAAGCCAGAACACTATTTTAGTAATTTGTGAAATAGTATGAACTTTGTGCAATTTACATAGTCATAATTCATTAAGGTTACAAAGAGTATTATTCAAAAGTTAATGGCTTGGCTGTAAGAAGCGCTTGGAAGCACTAAATTTACTAAATCTTCTTCAGTTTGTTTTTTAATCGGTTGTTTTTTGATACATTATGGAAAGTCTTAATAAAAATAACGATAAAGAAGACGAAAACTATGGGAAATTTATTTTTACGTGAAAAAGAGAATTGGCTAGCATGGTCAATTTGGGGAATCATTGGTGCTTTTGTAACACTGTATGTTGCAATGAGCACAAACGCATCACATTTCATAGCCGGTTCAGCAATGGGTATGCTTGTGTTGTTAACATGGTGGATGCACCAGTCCAAACGTTTCGACTTTGGGCGTGCATTTAAAGTATGCTGCTACGTTTTATCGCTTAGTGTGCTACCTGCTTTTATGTTTGTTGTAGTACCAAGTGATGATTTAAATCGATTTGATTTAATTTTTCAAGGCGTTACCTTTACTGCACTGAGTATATTGGCTTGTTTAATTTGCTCTTGGATTGCTCGCAGACCAAAACAATATTATTAATGCGTTTCATTTTAGTCCATTAACTAGACTTTCATTAAAGTGAATAGCTTAATAAAATAACAAAGTGGATGTATTTCATCCAATAAATTAATATTTTATATTAATTTATATTTAGCTCTTTACAAGTTACGTATTTAACCATATTATTCGCGCCGTGCGGAGAGATGGCAGAGTGGTCGAATGCACCGGTCTTGAAAACCGGCATGGGTTTATAGCCCATCTAGGGTTCAAATCCCTATCTCTCCACCATTATTTAAAAAAACCGCCTTATGGGCGGTTTTTTGCTTTGTGGAGTTTAGTAAGTGACAAAAGCAACAAACCTTTCAACCTCGCAGCAATTAATAAAGCATGTTTTATTATGGACTGTGTTTGGTTACTGCTATCAAAGTGCCATTACTTTATTAGTCAAAATGGCGAGTGACGCACAGCCAGAAAATTCTCTTATTACCGCTTTAGTTTATTGTGTGGGCTTTAATATTTTAGCTGCTCATCTAATTACCAAATACGACAAACATTGGCCGGTAATTGGTTCTATTTTTATTGGTTTTGTAGGACTCCTTGGCGTACCTTATTTACTGTTTGGTGAGTCAGCATTGCTAGCAATTCCTTTACTTGCTGGAATTTTATTCAGTTTACCGCTTTGTAGCTATATTGTTGGCCTAATTAAGGTGAAACTCAGCAAAAACTAGCCCCAAACACGGTTTATTTTGTGATAGCATATATGCGTCTTTTAACTAACAAAACGTGAAAAACACATTATGTCAGATAATTTTACTACAGATGCTGAAAAAGCAAGTTACGGTATTGGCTTACAAATGGGTGAGCAACTTAAGTCTAATCCTTTTGAAGGCTTAAACCTAAATTCAGTATTTGAAGGCATGAAAGATGCGTACGCTGGTAGCGCTTTTCAAGTTGAGATCCCTGAGATCCAAGCTGCATTCGAAAAAATTAACGAAGAGATTCAAGCTCGTCGTGAAGAAGAGTCAAAAGTACTTTCTGCGGAAGGTATTGCATTCTTAGAAGAAAACGCAAAACGTCCTGAAATCACAGTAACTGAGTCTGGTCTTCAATATGAAGTATTAGCAACTGGCGAAGGCGAAAAGCCAACAGCTGAGTCTACAGTACGTGTTGATTACCACGGTACATTAGTAAACGGTACTGTTTTTGATAGCTCATACGAGCGCGGTCAACCTGCTGAATTTCCAGTTGGTGGCGTGATCAAAGGTTGGACTGAAGCATTACAAATGATGCCTGTAGGTACTAAATGGCGTATCTATGTTCCTCATGAGCTAGCTTATGGTGAACGTGGCGCAGGTGCTGCAATCGCACCTTTCTCAACGCTTGTATTTGACGTTGAGTTACACGAAATCCTTTCTTAATTTAAATATTAATTAAGAATTTAAAAAGCCGTGTTCAATTTGAAGGCGGCTTTTTTGTGTCTGTAATTTAAGAACTTTATGTATGCTAAAAATAAAAAACCGCATTAATAAAATGCGGTTTTTAAATATATAAAGTAAAGAGCTATTTGTTAGCTATTAAAAATAACCGCGGATACCAAAGCGAAAGTTTCTGCCAGGTAACGGTGCTTTATCTTTAATAAATGAGCTATGTACAAAACCTAACTCGTCGGTAATGTTATCTACATTTATATAAAGTTGTGCATCTACCGCACCTAAATCAAGTTGATAATTAGCTTGTGCGTCAAATAACGTATAACCATCGGTTTGTGTTTCAAACGCAGTTACATCGTTTTGATCAAAGTAATGAGTACCTGTAAGCGTTAGTTGTAAATCACCTAAATCATATTGCAGCTCCGAGCCTAATTTATTGGCTGGAATACGCGGTAGGTTACCTTCATCATCTTTAAGTTTTGCACGAGTTGAGTCACCAAATACTTTAACCATAGCGCTTGATGTAATTTGATAGTGAGCATCAAATTCAATACCATATAGCTCAGCGTCTTTACTTGTAAACTGATAAACCGCAACGGCATCATCATGTGCACCAATAGCCGATTCTAAACCATCTTCTTCATCGTAAACTAAACCTGTATTTTCTTGGAAGTAGAAGTTTTTAATATCGTTATAGAAAAAGTTAACTGTGTAACCAAAATCACCGCTAAAACGTCTAAAGCTTAAATCTAAGTTAGTTGAAGTTTCTTGCTTAATATTTTCAGGCTCAAAATGCGCTTCATTACCTTCAATGTTGTAACCAAGGCCAAGCTCATACGTACCTGTTGCAATGTGTAAACCATTTGATAAAAGCTCTGCAGAAAGTGGAGCTCGCTCTGAATGAGAAATACTTGTCGCAATACTATGGCCCGGTTTGTACTGCCATATTGCACCCGCTGATACACTTAAATTAGTAAAGCTTTTACTGTAACCAAGTGTTTCTTCGTCGTGTTCTTCTTCAGCTTCGTCATCGTCGTGATCATGACCATGCTCAACTTCCGAAATTTGGCTTTCTATTTTGTAATCTTCGATACGCGCGCCAAGTTCAACGGTTACATCACCAAATTCACGTTCTTCTAATAAATAAAGTGCATTAGTTGTCGTTACACTTGCTGGTGTAAATGCTTCTTCACCAATTGCATCGTAATCAGAGTCGCTGTAGTGATAGCCAACCATGCCATGCCAATCAGCAAATTTATGTTCTACATTTAAGCGTGCTTCAGTGGTTTTATTGGTAAAAGTTGTACCAATAGCACCGTCTTCAATTTCGCTATGCGAGTAATCGGTATAGCCAACACGTAGGTTAATGGTTTCAATCCAATTGTTATGCAGTGCATAGCTTATTAAACCCTGCCAACGGTCTTGCTCTAAATGTGCATAAACGGCTTCTTCAGCCTCTTCATCTTCATGCTCTTCGTGTTCTTCTTCAGTTTCGCCTTCGTGATCATGCTCGTGGTGATGTTCATGTCCCGGAATCCCGTAATCGGTATCAATGCTACCGTAAGAAAAACCAACCGTTAGGTGCTCTCCAACATAGCTAGTACCAAAGTTAAGCGTTTCGCTATCAATAAAGGTATTCTCTACTGAATCTTCTTTTTCGACATCGCCATCATCATCGGTGATAGTAAAGTTTGGTGTTTGGTAATCATCGCCGCTGCGTTTTGTACCATCAAAATGAAAGTTAAAACCCTCATTACCGGTTTCAAGTTTTGCAGCAACTGTATTTGCGTTAGATACAGTATCGTGGCTGTATTCAGCTGCACCTGTAAGCTCGTCGATATTGCTAGTAGGAATACGGTTATCAACCACGTTTACAACGCCACCAATTGCACCAGAGCCATAAAGTAGGGTGCTTGGACCGCGTAATACTTCAATTTGTTCTGCCGCTAGGCTGTCGCTTGATGTCGCGTGGTCTGGGCCAATACGCGATGCATCGCTGGCATCTAATCCATTTTGTGTGATTTTAACGCGAGGGCCATCTAAACCGCGAATAATCGGGCTTGATGATACTGGGCCAAAGTAACTTGCATTTACGCCGGGTAAACCTTTAAGAGTTTCGCCAAGTGTTGGTTTAGATTTATTTCTTAATTCATCACCTGAGAGCACGCTTACTGGCGATATCATTTCTAAGCTGTTTTTATGAAGTGCAGAGGCATAAACAACCACTGTTTCAACCGATGTTGGTTTAAGTGACACAGACAGATTGTTTGAAGATTCGGTAACAGCAATACGAGAGTCTATGTAGTTGTCTTTACTAATATGTAATTGGCTGTTTGCATCGATTTCGATAGCAAACTCGCCTAAATCATTACTTTTTACGCTTTGGTTTTTGCCATGTACATGGATAGAGGCATTTTTAATTGGCTGATTTTTATCATCCATTACTTTACCAGTAACAGTTGCAGCCAAAGCTGATTGAGAACATAAAACAGAAAAAATAGCAGAGGAGATTAATGTTAACTTTGTCATGGATATATTGGTTCGTGGTTATTATGTTGTGATATAATATAACGCCGCAAAATTAACGAATCAACAATGTTATAGTATAACTTTGTGTTTTGCGATGAATAATCTAAAAATGGCGATTAAGCCAATATTATAGAAATTCAAATAATAGGTTCGTGAATAGAAAACTTATCCATATGGCCGAATAACTCATAGCCCTAGCTGGTAAATCTATATATTTAATAGCGGCTATCTATCATTATCGCATCTAGTTTATGCTGCGCTCTTGTCTGGTTTGTTATATCTACAGATTCAATCATTTCGCATTCGTCGCGGATCATCTCCGAAATAAGGCTAGGGTAGTGGCGGCAGTCTTCTGGGCGGTCGAGGTAAATGCTGCAGGTATACATGTTTTTAGCGAGAGGATCTTTTTTGGGCGCAATTTCTAAAAATGGGCACACTTGAAGTCTTAAGCCTGTTTTTGGGTCAAACCAAATTTCGTAGTTTTTAACGTATTCATAAATTTCGGGGTTAAAAAGCTCCCATAAATCTATTTCTTCTTTCGTTGCGCTTAAATCGCCGCCGCCATATTTAATACAGCATTTACCACACTGGTTGCATTCTTTCATAATTGGCTAATTTAGTTGGCTGTTAACGAATTTAAGTTAGTTATTAGTGTAGCACCAAATTTATTATTAACGCTCTACTGAATTTACCTATCCTTTAATTTTTGGGTGTTTAAACAATAGTTAGATACAGTAACTTGTTAAAACCTCTTGTTACATTTTATATAGTACAGGCTTTATTTAATGGTTTACTCTAAAGGTAGCGAAAAATGTTACTAACCCCGCTTGAGCAATTGTGTGATTGTTAAATGTTGCTGAGCGCAGATACCTAAGCAGGGCGTTATTATGAAAGAGGCTGTTACTAAGTTAAAAACAGAATTTAATGCAAAGTTATTGTACTGGAATAATCTTAAAAGTAGCAAAGCCAAAGCGGCAATCATCTTATTATTTATAGTTGTCATTGCACTCAAAGTGTTTACGACCATCTTTACGTTGGATTGGGTTGCAAGTTTATTCAGTGTGTAAGTTTACCAAGAGTAATTGCGATAAAGTTTAATCACAGAGTGTTTAACGCCTACGCGATGTTCATTATTAATGTATTATTACGCTATACACCAAATTAAATAAATCAGTTGTTTAAATACGTTTTATAATGACTGTAATGATACATTTTAGCTAAATTGAGTGAGTAAATGAGTTTAGCTGCATTAAAGGATAACCAGTGATGATGAACACAAAAGTATATAAAGCGGTACACGACCTTGCAGAAGATTTAATGGCGGCGGCTAACAAAAATAACCGTGAAAAGTTTGAGTCGTTATTTGCAGAGTTAAAAGCTATTTGTATTGAAAACGAAAATACCTCAAAAGATCACCCTGTACAATGGGAAACTTTAGCTGATTTTACCGAAGAGTTAGAAGAGGCAATTACTACTTACGAAAAAGCATTAGAAAAGTCGATTGCGATTAATAACAAGGATCACATGTCGTCGGTTTCTTTTTCAATGGCTACATTACAGCTTGAGCTTGGCCAAAAAGATGAAGCTATTAAAAACCTTCAAAATGCTAAAGTCAGCGCCAATAAAATTGAAGACAAAGAGCTTAAAGCTGAAATACACGACCTACTAGAGTCGCTTATTGAAGAAGAAGGTTAAATACATAAAAGCATAACTTATCCATATTAAATGTGATTTTTGTGGATTTAGCTTGAGCTTAATAAAGCGCTGATGGTTTATACCCTCAGCGCTTTTTTATGTTTGCTATAAATACTAAACCAAAAGAAAAGGCTTACTATTGAGCTAGCTTATTCATAAAATCGACAATGTACTTTGCAATTTCTACTGGTTTTTCTTCAACACTAAAGTGCCCTGAATCGAGTAAATGTAGTTCAGCGTTCGGTACATCTTTTAAGTATGCTTTAGCGCCTTCGGCTATAAACGCAGGGTCGTTCTTACCCCATACAATTAACGTTGGTGGTTGGTACTTGCGTAAATAAGCTTGCCACTTTGGATAGTCGAGAAGGTTGTTGTAGTAATCTTGTAGCAATTGCACCTGAATTAATCTATCGGATTTGGTTTGTAAAAAGTGAAGATCGTGCGTCCAGCTATCTGGGCTCATCACTTCTGGGTTACTTTGTACGTCTCGTAAATACTGCTTATTAATAATAGCTTGTTCAGACGTGAACGAATAAATTTTATCTTGCTGAACTTTCGAACTATCTTCATTCGCGACTTTAAAAAATGCTTGCCTCGCTACGGTTAGCCCATCTAAATATGCATTACCATTTTGTACAATAAGTGCATCAAGTTTATTAGGGTTATTTAACAACATTCTAAAGCCTACAGGTGCCCCAAAGTCTTGTATATATAGGCTGTATCTCTTTACTTTAAGCGTTGTTAGTAACCCTTCAACGTATTGAGCTAGTAATTCAAACGTATATTTTTGAGTGTCTGGGTTTGGGCGTGCGCTATAACCAGAGCCTAAATAATCGGGTGCAATTACATGATAACGACCTGATAAAAGCGGGATCAATTCTCGGTAGCTGTGTGAAGACGACGGATAGCCATGTAAAAGCACAATGGTCTGCTTATGTTGAATGCCAGCTTCTCGGTAAAATATTTTTTTACCGTTTACATTTGCATATTTGTAGGTAGTTTTTGAAGGCCATACAGCATCAGCGGCGTACACTTTAGCGGTAAGTGTAGATATTGAAACTAATAAAAACACAATAAATGAAACGATGTGAGCAGGTTTTACTTTAAGATTTTTTTGTATATCTGTGGGCATAAGTAAACTCGTTATTTTTGGCAATGACGCTTTATTAATTTACCAGACCTGTTATTTACACAATTATATTCAGTTAATAGTGTTCAAGTTATTATAACTAATAGGAATACAGTAATAGTATGTGTGATTTTAGAGTGTACTATCAAGTATACAGTAGGTTAGGGCGTCAGCTCTTTATTGGCAGCTTTTTTGCATTTGAAATAACTTATTAAATAAACCGCTATTGGAATAGTTGGGCTTAGTAAAACATGGGGGTTATAATAGACGTCTCGTTCGCCATAAAAACAAAAATATAATACTGCGGCGAGTATCGAGGGTAGGGGAAAGATGATTGCACCGTGCCCAAAAGCAGCAAAAATTGTCCACGAAAAAACACTAGGCCAAAGCACTGCTCTAATATAGGCTCCTTTATTTGTTGATTTCGCGGTTTTAGCGTAATTACGTGCAATAAAGTAAGATATTACTGTTGGAAATAAAATTAAAACGACGTTCAGTAGTATAAGTATAAGCACAGTGATTCAATTCCTTTTGATATTATTTTTATAGTCAGTTTTTTACAACAAGACCTTAGTCAGCTTTAGTTAACTCAGTTTTTAAAGCAGTGATTTGCTCAACCTCATCTGCTGTTAATGCTTGATATAACCTAGGATAAGACCAGCCATAGTCCCACCTAAACGTGGTTGGTATAAAAGGGCTTCCACCAATACGTACCCCAGCAAGCATGAGATTAGCTATATGTATCTCGCCTACATCAGCAACACACTGCTGTAATACTTTATCTGCTTTTAAACGTTCCTCGTAAGTACCACCTTGCCAATAGGCATAATCATGCGCTGTGCAGCACGCCAACCAGAGCTTTTTATGTTGTATAGTTCCATCAGGGAATGAGCTACACCCATCTGATGTAAAGGGTTTTATATTTTCAGCATTAGCTGTACCAGAAAGTAAAATTAGTAAAAGGCTTGCACATAAACGCATTGTGTTAATACTCAAATTCACGTATGTAAGGTTAAATTTATACATAAGTGATTTAGTTACGATTTTAGTTACAAATAATAACAGTTTTTTAAGTATAAAGAAGACGTCTAACTATCTAGGAGCTGTTTATTTTTCTATGTTGAAATTATTAGCATAGAGTTTGGTTTTAAGGTGAACCACGCCTATTTTATGTGCTTACTCCCAGTACACATCTAATACGCGCTGTCTTTAAATTAAACCGAAGGGTGATTAACGTTTTTAAATTTTAAAAAGAAAGATTCGTTAATTTACTTTTGTTATTATTAATTTGTTAGCTTACAGAATGTGTACAGCGTTAAGTTAGTATTTTGGAGAAAGGACGTGCTCGAACAAATAGAACAATGGATTGATGCAACAAATATTAAATATAAAACCCAAAGAATTAGCTGTGAAAAGTTCACCTGTGAATTTGAGGGTTTTTACCCTAGCGAATTTTTAAAAAATGCGTTTTACGTTGTTGTTGATAAAATACCAAAACCTGACTTTCCAATCCTGCGAGAAATGGGTTTAGGCGATTTTGTAGATATGGATGTAGCAGGAATAACGTATAAAAATACATATTATATACTTCCTGATGCTGCCAAAGATTTGAGGGTTCATTTTCATGAGCTTGTGCATGTAGCGCAGTGGCTTAAGCTTGGCCCAGACGTGTTTATCCTACGTTACATTAGCGAAATTCAACGTGTGGGATACAACGACGCACCGCTTGAAAAAATGGCATACGCTCTGGATGAGCAATTCGTAAGTAAAGGCGATAAAATAGATGTGCCTAAGTACGTATCTCAAACGCTGTAATTCAACCTTAGGTTTAAAGGAATTTATATGAACAAGGTTATTGGGTGTTTACTTACTTTAGCGTGTATTAATGCTAATGCAGCTTCGTTTGAAGAAGACATTGTTTCAGCTTTACTTGAGCGGACAACTCATGATGTGGCTTACGACGGGGCTTATCGCTCTATTGGCTATCCTGGTGGTGATGTACCTAAGAATGTAGGTGTGTGCACCGATGTAATAATTAGAAGTTACAGAAAGTTAGGCATCGATTTACAGAAACTCGTGCATGAAGACATGCAAAATAACTTTACACTGTATCCATCTAAACGTATTTGGGGTTTAAATAAGCCTGACAAAAATATAGATCACCGACGTGTTCCAAATTTACAAGCTTACTTTGAGCGCCATGCAAACGTATTAAGTAAATCCAACAAAGTGAGTGATTATAAAACCGGCGATATAGTAACGTGGATGTTACCAGGTAATTTACCTCATATAGGCATGGTGATTAATGAATCATCTCAAGATACAGGTAATCCACTTATTGTGCATAATATTGGGCGTGGGCCGCAAAAAAGTGACATGCTTTTTGATTACAAAATTACAGGGCATTACTGGTTTGTTCCACAGTATTGATGCGCTTAATAAACGGTATATGTAAGTATTAATTTTATTTCAGATTAATACTTACATTGCCATTGGGTTTACAGCAGCACAACAATATTTCGCCTTCGCGGACAAACGCAAGTGGCTCTTCGTTATACTCAACACTTCCTGAAACTAACGTTGCTCTACAAGCTCCGCAGTAGCCTTCACGGCATTGGAATGCAACGTCTATTTTCATGGATTCTAAGCAGTGTAAAAGAGAAGGGCAGCCAGCGGTAAACTCTATACACTGGCTGTTTTCTGCAAGTGTTACACTTGCAGTAGACTTGTCACTCATTATAAATCAAAATCACCAAATTCTGATGCATCAACTTGCGAGTCTATTTGACCAACAAGGTATGAGCTTATTTCTGCTTCTTGTGGTGCTACTTGCACGTTATCAGACACTAACCACGAGTTTATCCATGGAATAGGGTTACTGTTATTTTCAAACTGTGCAGGCAAGCCAATCGCAGTCATACGTGCATTGGTAATGTATTCAACGTACTGACATAAAATATGTTTATTTAAGCCAATCATCGAACCATCTTTAAATAAGTATTCGGCCCACTCTTTTTCTTGCTCTGCTGCGTCAACAAACATTTTAATAGCTTCATCGCGGCACTGGGCAGCAACAATCGCCATTTCTGGGTCGTCTTTACCGTCTTGCATAATGTTTAAAATATGCTGAGTACCCGAAAGGTGAAGTGCTTCATCGCGTGCAATTAGCTTGATGATTTTAGCGTTACCTTCCATTAGCTCGCGCTCAGCAAACGCAAACGAACATGCAAAGCTTACGTAAAAGCGAATTGCTTCAAGAATATTTACCGACATCATTGCAAGGTAAAGTTTCTTTTTAAGCTCAAATAAATTAATGATAACTGTTTTACCGTTAATCTCGTGTTTGCCTTCACCGTATAAGTTGTAAAGCGAAACAGAGTTAATTAAGTCATCGTAGTATTTAGTTACGGCATCAGCACGTTCGCTAATTTTATCGTTGCTAACTATGTCATCAAAAATAAGTTCAGGGGCTTGTGTTACGTTACGGATAATATGCGTGTATGAGCGGCTGTGAATTGTTTCACTGAACGCCCACGTTTCTATCCATGTTTCAAGCTCTGGTAGTGATACAATTGGAAGTAGAGCCACGTTTGGCGAACGACCTTGTACACTATCAAGTAGTGTTTGGTATTTTAAGTTGCTTAAAAATATATGCTTTTCGTGATCTGGTAATGCTTGAAAGTCTAAACGGTCTTTACTTACATCTACTTCCTCAGGACGCCAAAAGAAAGACAGTTGCTTTTCAATTAACTTTTCAAAAATTGGGTATTTTTGTTGGTCGTAACGAGATACGTTTACAGTTTGGCCAAAAAACATTGGCTCTTGCATTTGGTTATTATGGTTTCGGCTAAAAGTAGTATAAGACATGTTTATCACTCAAAAAACTATCAGAAAAAGCGGGCTAAATGCCCGCTTAAAATAAAAATCAGCAGTTATATTTTACACGCGCCGCCTTCACAATCATCATCTTCCACTTCTGGAGTATCTTCTTGTGAATCTGAGGCGCCATCGCGAGTATTGTGGTAATACAAGGTTTTAACACCTAGTTTGTACGCGCTTAGTAAGTCTTTTAATAAGACTTGCATAGGTACTTTACCGCCTTCGAACTTGTTTGGATCATAATTTGTATTTGCAGAAATTGTTTGGTCAACAAATTTTTGCATTATGCCAACAAGCTGCAAGTAACCATCGTTTGATGGAATGTCCCATAGTAACTCGTACTGATCTTTTAAACGCTCATACTCAGGAACAACTTGTTTTAAAATACCGTCTTTACTTGCTTTAACGCTAATATGTCCACGTGGTGGCTCAATACCGTTAGTTGCATTAGAGATTTGCGACGATGTTTCAGATGGCATTAATGCACTTAGTGTTGAGTTACGCATACCGTGCTCTTTAATATTTGCACGTAGTGTATCCCAGTCAAGATGAAGTGGCTCATCACAAATTTTATCTAAATCACGTTTGTACGTATCTGTTGGCATAATGCCTTGTGAATACGTTGTTTCGTTAAACTTAGGACATGCGCCACGCTCTTTAGCAAGCTCGTTTGATGCTTTCATTAAGTAGTATTGAATAGCTTCAAAGGTTTTATGTGTTAATGCATTTGCGCTACCATCTGAATAACGCTTACCGTTTTTAGCTAGGTAGTAAGCGTAGTTAATTACGCCTATTCCTAGTGTACGACGACCCATAGTTGCATTTTTAGCCGCCGGTACAGGGTAGTCTTGGAAATCAAGTAAGTTATCAAGTGCGCGTACTGCAAGTTCAGCTAGCTCTTCAAGCTCATCAAGTGACTCTATTGCACCTAAGTTAAACGCAGAAAGTGTACAAAGGGCAATTTCGCCTTCTTCGTCATTTACGTTGTTAAGTGGCTTAGTTGGCAATGCAATTTCTAAACATAAGTTAGATTGGCGAATTGGCGCAACTTTAGAAATGAATGGGCTGTGTGTATTACAGTGATCAACATTTTGTAAATAAATACGACCTGTACTTGCACGTTCTTGCGCAAACATAGAGAAAAGCTCAATGGCTTTAATACGTTTTTTACGAATAGACTCGTCTTGTTCGTATTTTACGTAAAGTGCGTCAAACTCAGCTTGGTCTTCAAAAAATGCATCGTAAAGGCCAGGCACATCTGATGGGCTAAATAATGTAATGTAGTCATCTTTAATTAAACGAGAGTACATTAGTTTATTAAACTGTACGCCGTAATCAAGGTGACGAACGCGGTTGTCGTCTACACCACGGTTATTTTTAAGTACAAGTAGGTTCTCTACTTCTAGATGCCAAAGCGGGTAGAACAAAGTTGCAGCGCCGCCGCGTACACCACCTTGCGAACAACTTTTAACGGCTGTTTGAAAGTGCTTATAAAAAGGAATACAACCTGTGTGGTACGCTTCGCCGTTACGAATATGGCTACCTAAAGCACGAATTCGACCAGCGTTAATACCAATACCTGCGCGTTGTGATACGTATTTAACGATTGCAGACGATGTAGCGTTAATTGAATCAAGGCTGTCGCCACATTCAATTAATACACACGAGCTAAACTGGCGAGTAGGCGTACGTACACCTGACATAATTGGCGTTGGTAGAGATATTTTAAATAATGATACCGCGTCGTAAAAACGTTTGATGTAATCAGTACGTGTTTCACGTGGGTAGTCTGAAAATAAGCTTGCTGCTACTAAAATATATAAAAACTGTGCACTTTCGTATATTTCACCCGATACACGGTTTTGAACGAGGTACTTGCCTTCAAGCTGTTTTACAGCTGCGTAGCTAAAGTTAAGATCGCGAGAATGATCAAGGTATGCATCAAGCTCGTCTAATTCTTGCTCTGTGTAATCTACTAATAAGTGAGCATCGTAGCGTTTATCGCCAACCATTTTTGTTACGTGGTCAAATAAACGTGGTGGTTCAAATTGACCATACGCTTTTTTACGTAAATGGAATACAGCTAAACGTGCAGCTAAGTATTGATAATCAGGCGATTCTTTTGAAATCTGATCCGCTGCTGCTTTAATGATGGTTTCGTGGATGTCTTTGGTACGAATACCGTCGTAAAACTGAATGTGCGATTTTAATTCAACTTGCGAAACCGAAACGTTGTTTAAACCTTCGGCGGCCCATTCAATAACGCGATGGATCTTATCCAGATCAAGTGGCTCTTTGCGCCCGTCACGTTTGCTTACAGATAACTGTTGGTTCATTTGCCTGTATTCCTTGGGAATTATGTATTTTGACCAATGTTTTATACCTCGCCGAAGCAAGGTACATACTCATTTATTATAGGTTTCACCGTATTGGCGAATTTAATTGAATAACATTTGGCCACAATATCTGGTGTTGTTCAATTTAGAGATCACAAGATAGTGTGGTCTGAGTTGTTTTGCAAGGGACATAATTGCCCCTATTTGTGGATAACTTTGGGATAACGCATTTGTGTTAGTAGACACTCACCTTCGAACAATCATTTAAGTTGAAATATGCAAAAATCAACTAATGATCTGCTAAATTTACGCATTTTAAAAATAAATTTTGACTGCTTTTTTTATCAGCAAGCTTTGTGTGAAAACTAACACAATCACAATATATAGTGTTTAATAATTAACATGACACTATATATGGTTAAAACCGTCAATTGGACTTAGCCAGTTAAAATTGGCTTCCCAAGCTATCGCTTCATCTTTACTTGGGATGTAACCCCAAAGAGCCGTTGCGGTATGCATACCTGCGGCTTTGCCTGCTTGTATGTCGCGCTGTGCATCACCAATGTATAGACAACGGTCTGGTTTTACTTGCATGAGCTTTGCACAATGTAGTAATGGTAAAGGTGATGGCTTAGCTTCAGCTAATGTGTCGCCACTTATTACTACACTGGCATTTTTTAATGCGGGAATAGCTGCCACTAAAGGATCGGTTAAAAAGCCAGGCTTGTTAGTCATGATCCCCCAT
>LAZR01000596.1_pt1 | contig 26730 bp, 38 predicted proteins | sample 329461 | NCBI WGS metagenome assembly LAZR01 (sample SAMN03002196, study PRJNA259156) | marine sediment metagenome | biome: sea floor; feature: Hydrothermal impacted sediments; material: marine sediment; isolation source: Loki non-amplified sample from Loki's castle hydrothermal vent sediment ...
AAAGTTGTTATTGGTGGTTTGGTGTCATGATGAACCGTAAAGATGAACTTGTGTTTTTTGAAGTAAAAAAGAAAAAATGAAACCATTGAAATTTAAAGAACAAACTACCATTGTGGCAAAAGGTCAGCCGCAATATGGTGATCTGCCCGCTTTTATCGAAGAAGGAGGTATGGGCCAGGTTGTATTCTGTATGGCCCTTGGGTTCTGGGAACGTATTCAGGTTCTCATTACTGGCCGCATATGGGTCTCGCTATGCATGTTTGGAAAAGATGTGACTCCCACGTTTTTTACCGTATATAAAGACGAAATTATTGCAAATGACTGAACTAGCAATAATATTAGGGCTTCTAACAGGGCTGGGATTGCATATTCTGGTTTCGAAGCTACGAAAGACTGACCCGGTATATGGATGCGACCTGTACAAGAAAGAAGAGTGTGCTCATGTAGATGGGTATTTATGTGATTACCCTAAATGCTCAATGCTGGAAGAATACCTGTTTGAACAAGAGCAGCAATTGGGAATACCGTACAAAGATAGATATTATAACAGAACCCCGAAAAGCGATGGATAAAACGAATACTAAAGCAGCAGAGAACTATTTAAAGGAACAAGAGATTAATTATAAAATTAATGATGTTGAGCTATATAGTAAGGAGGAAGTGGTTAATTTTCTTACCGACTTCAATGCTTGCAAATGCGAGGATTCAACCTGGGATAAAGATGCCGGATGTTTAATCTGTGATAATTGTGGTGAAAAAGTTTAAACCAAAATCAGATGTGTAACTGTAAAAATATAAGAGGTGCATCAAAAGAGGCATTTGATCAGATGGTTCAATTACCATATCAAGGCAAAACGGTTTCAATTGATCCTTGCATCGTTGATGAAATAAAAAGTCTTTGGGCTGTGGGGATTCATACATTGGGTAGTTGTTGCGGACATAATAACCACGAAGGAACTATTTGTGTACATGAAAGGGATGTTTTTGAAATGATTGAATTAGGATACGAGTTATCCACATTATATGAAAATAGGCCGGATATGTTTAAACTCAAGTCAGATGAATAATATACTTAATAAAGATCAGCAGCAGGAACTATTTGATTACATGTCTAATGAGCATGACGTCCTCTTGTTGCAATCTGAGATGCAGGAGATCGAGAATATTTTCATAAAAGCAGTCCAATCGGAGGCGGTAGCGGGATGCAGGCATGAAATAATTGATGCTAGAAATGAGGTTATTGAAAGCGGATATATGTGCACCAAGTGTGGCGCGTTTTTTTCGGGCCAACAATCCTCCCAATCAGAGGCAATGGAGAAGGATGTAATAAGCCATAATACTCACCACAAGTTTAAACTGTGGGATAGAATAAAAATATTGCTTGGCAAAAAACTGACTGTACATTCTGAAATTGAAACAAAGAATAACGAATATTAAATAACAACCGGATTAAATCGTAACGGATAAAGACATATGAGCCTTTGGATAGAAATAAAGAAACAAGAAGATGTTGAATTATCAGAAGATGGTAAAACAATAGAAGTTTGTTATGGCGCTGATCACAACGGAAATAATTATATAGATATTCCGATAGAACTAATAAAATTTGCTTTAGCTGATGATAAACAACGTATTAAATTGAAATCAAAAAATGATGGCGGTTCGGTTTGTCAATGCGAAGGAACGTATTGTAATATTGAAATAGAAAAAAACGAATGTTGGTTATGCGGTATGTCATTGCGAAAGTAAACTGATCGCTAACGTAAAATATAAAATGAGTTAAATTATGGATTGGATAAACAGTAAAGAACTTAAACCAAAAGACGGGCAAGTTGTTTTGGTTACAAACGGAAAGCAAGTGAGTATAGCAAAGTATTATTTGTATGCAGATAATTTTTGCTTTAATGACAAAATATTAAAAACAACGTACTGGATGCAATTACCTAAACCCCCAAAGGAATAATTTTATTCTTTTTATATAGCGTTGTAAAATCGTTTTAATGTTTTACAACGTAGGAATATGCGCTATTGTACATGCCCAACGAATTAGCACCACTAAAATAAAAGAAACATGGCAAACAGAAATACTTGGAATCCAAATACCAGAACGTGAGCCTGAGAGCTTTAATATAAGGGGGAATAAAATTTACTTCTCTGGGAATTTTAGCAGGTGGTGGATTAAGAGGATATTTCAGAAGTTTGCAGATTGGATAATTCCAACCATTTACAAAATGAAATACATTATAAAGCTATAGGAATGAAGATAATTGAATTAGGAGATCCGCAACCAATGGATTGTCCGAGCTGTGGTGATAAAATGGGATATAAGCATTCTGATTATATGAAGGTGCATTATGAAACGTTTTATAACTCTGATGGATCAGAAGGTGGAGGGTCTTATTCGGACTTCATAAGGATACTAAACTTAGGTGTAATTGCTATTTGCTGTGAATGCAACGCCAGATTGCCTTTTAAGCTCAACAGGAGTGGCGAATAAGATTGCCGGGATAAAACGAATAGATGTTGAAATTCAGGCCGAAGAGTTAAAGAAGAACCAAATTAATATAAACTATGAAAAAATTTAAAGTAACATTTATTACAGGAAACAACGAAATTGAAGCTGTATATGTGCGTGCCTCGGACTATTCTCAATGTCAGTATGCCGGGATTCATGACTCTGTTGATAATCTAGTTATGGCGTCTAAAGTTGTAAAGGTTGAACTATGTCTTGATGTAATGGATCAAACTGGTGATGTAGCAGGATCGTAACCAAATTAATTCTAAAATATATGAAAGCATTAAGTCTTAGAGATTATGGCCGTGACGGGCGCAATTTTGCAACCTATGTTTATCTGGGGGTTAAGAAGATTGAGACCCGTAAATGGGGCACTGCCTATCGGGGAGATATTTTAATATGCTGTTCGGCAGGCTCAAAAAGCCAACATGCCGGGTTGGCCCTCTGTATTGTGGAAGTAGTCCATATTCGTATGATGGCCAAGGTAGATGAGCGTGATGCCTGTTGTGAGTTGTATCCAAAGGCGCGATCATGGATATTGAAGAATCACCGTAGTCTTTCCCGTCACTTCCCGGTAAAAGGTACCCTGGGGCTCTACGATGTTGAAATACCAAAAGATGTAAAAATAAAGCCCACTGGGCTATTTTGATGGGAACACTACACATATACACCGATGGTGGCTGTGATCCTAATCCCGGTAAAGGGACATGGGCATGGGTCTGCCAGGAAACCTCTGATTGGGATGGTGCTTTTGAACCAAGAACCACCAATCAGCGTATGGAACTTACCGCCATTATTGAAGCTATTAAGCACCATAAGAAGGAGAAGCCCGGGTACTTTTTAAATATTTTTTCCGATTCTCAATATTGTGTAAAAGGGCTTAATGAATGGATTATTGGCTGGAAGCGATATAATTGGAAGAATTACAAAGGGAAGGATGTAAAAAATCAAGACCTGTGGAAAGAACTTGATACTATTGCTCAAGATCATGTAACACTTGAATGGGTGCGGGGCCATAATGGTAATCCGTTTAACGAAAGGGCTGACGAGATCACCCGCGAAATATTTGCCGAAAAAACCGGTAAAGAAATGACTGACTTTAAAAAGAAATTTGGATGATCATATATGGTAAAATGAGCGGATTCAAACAATATATAGGCGATGGAGTCTATGCTGATTTTGATGGGTATCACGTTGTCTTGACTACTGAGAATGGTATCTCCGCGACTAATACTATTGCACTGGAATCAGAAGTTCTGACAGAATTTGACAATTATAGAGAATGGCTCAAACAAAAAATAGAGGAAATAGCAAATGAACAAAAATCCGACAATTGTAAATCAACAGAAAAATGAAAGAACAATACAGAGAAAAAAAATACCAAAGGGTGCTATAAAAATCAATTACAAAGTTAGATAAAAACGATAATTAATAATTATAATGTTTCACGTACCAGAAGAATATCGAGAAAAAGTAGGAGCCATGGCTTCAGATGAAGGATATGGTAATAACGGGTTGTTTTATGTCCCGTTTAAGGGTGTAAAGAGAAGAGTGTACCAAATCATCGCTTCTGACGGTATGGGCTGGGAGCATGTATCTGTGACTCTTAAAGACACATCTACATCAGGGGCGTTATATCAAGTGAATCGCTGCCCTTATTGGGGAGAAATGTGTTTTGTTAAAAAGATATTCTGGGATAAAAAAGATACTGTTATTCAGTATCATCCCGCTGATGAAAAATATATTAATCGACATAAATTTGTGCTGCACTTGTGGCGGCCTATAGATGTCGAATTACCAATACCTGACCCAATATTAGTTGGATAATGAAAATACTATTACTAGACCTGGATGGAACGCTTATTGAGACAGTCTCAGGTAAGCAGTTCCCCGATCCGTTTATGGACGATTGGAAATTTAAAAAGCACATTCTTGGTGCTATGGCAAACTATCTCAGTATTGAAGAGAAGGATCGGAGCGATGGTGTTTATATCGCTATCCTTACTAACCAAGGTGGGGTAAATGATGGGTATGTGACTCCTATGAGTGCGGTATCAAAGGTGGAATACATCTTTGCTAACATAGAGCTTTATATGGAAAACGAAAGCGTTGTGTTATGTAAGAGCCTACCGAGTAGACCTACTTATGTGTTAAACCCGTGTCAGCTATCATTTGACGTTAAAGGAGAGCGGCAAAAGCCTAAGATCAAAATGTTTCAGGATGCACTGGATCCTTTTGATAAGGACGAAATTGGCAGAGTCCTTTACGTTGGCGATGCTTCGGGCAAAGAAGCCAGAAAAATTCCTGTAGGCCATAAAGGCAAGGAGATAATTGGTGAAAATAAAGCTGTTATTGAAACAAATGAAGGGGATTGGCATTTTTCAATAAGAGGATCAGGCTGTGGTATTGATGATCTGGCTGAAGTGACTATGAAAAATCGCAGACATACAATTGAAATACAAACAAAAAAGCATTTAGTAATTGCAATAAGATCAGAAATGGGGGAAAATTTTACAGTTTCAAAATGTTATAAATTCCAAAAAGACCACAGCGACAGCGATTTAAAAGCTGCGGAAGCCGCGCAGATACCATATATGGATGTTGATGAATTTATCGAAAAATATTATACGAATCATGACTGAAACACAATTAATTAAAGGAGATGCTCTAAAAAAGGAATGGGAGTATCTGGAAAAAGAACTATCCGACATAAATAAAATTATTGCAAACGAAGGAGGGCGGATAATGATTTATGTTGGGAAAAGTGGGTATGTCTATTTTGAACCTAAAACTTCTGATGAATCAATAGAAGGGGTACTTGATGAAATAAATCATGGTCTCAAAATTGCCAGAGACCTTATTGAAATGCGCATTACACACTTAAAAGAAATATTTCACAAGATATAAGTCCGGGATTCCTGCAACGTTCTTTCGGGCTGGTTTAACTTTTCGATCTTAAATGGGTAGAGAGTTATTTATACCAATAAAAACGGAAGTGGCCATGGCAGGTATGGCCCTTATTTTAAACTTTTAACTAAAAATTATTATGCCAGAATTAACAGGAACAAGTAATGCAGCAAAAACTACCCCTACCAAAATGGGGATGATTGAAGAAAAAGTCGCAAGGGTAAAGAATACTCAAGGTGATATAAATGAACGGCTGAATTCATTGCGAAATAATCTTATTGGCCCCGTATCAGAAATGCCAAAGGAAATGGGCGAAGAAAAACCCAACCCAGAAGGATCAATGGGGAGAATACAGGAATTGTTGGAAATAATTGATGATCAACAAAAAAGATCATTCTCTCTCATTGATCAATTATTTGAAAATTTGAGTACTTAGTTAAGATGATTAGCTAAAAAAAGCTCTTTACAACTTAGCTGATTGTAAATCGTTATGATCTCGACAGGAAATCGGAACTCACCATACCACGCCATGCATACGGACTGCAATACGTATACATCATGCGATAAAAATGTGTATGTGAGCTCCATTCCTGTCTGCGATCTATTTGGTCGCTGGTTTGTCAGGTTTTGCTGGCTTTTCTTTTTCATCGCTTTCTCCAGGGATCTCTTTCTCCGGAAGACCAAGTTTTCTGCGACGGGCATTTTCGGAATGCATTATCTGAATTTTCATATCAACCTGGTTGATCTTTTTATTCGAAGGCAATGCTCCGCTTTCTTGCTCACCCTTGAGACGGGCTACCAGATCAGAAAATTTCGCAATGTTGAGATCATATATATTGCGTATTTTCTTTTCGTTTTTGTTGAGATAATCGAAGGCATTTTTGCCCCGGACTTTCTCTCTTACTTCATTAATAGCTTTTTCTAGTGACATGGCTTTTATTAAATTTGATTAATCGACTATAATATTATGGGAATTTCTGAAAAAAACAAAGAGGTTAAACATGGAAAGGTCAAGATGGCTTATTTTCGTTGCCCCTGTGGTGCGATGAATTATATGCCTGATGTGTTGATTCGTCCTGATAAGAAGTTCAAAATTGAACTAAATAATAACCGGGAAATTTCTAACGATGTTTTTATTATATTTACCTGCCATGGGTGCAGAAAGAACATAGAATTTGGAATAACCCCAATTTTTGTTGATCCACTTAAAGATAATTGATATGATCCTTTTTTTTATAGTTATATATTTTTCGGGTTTACTGGTCGTCTTCTTCGGGGGACGGCTGGTTTATTTCTATGGCCAGTTCATCTGGACTAGGGAAATACGCTTAAAAGTACTGTTCTTGTCGCTCTTGTCATGGGCGGCGGTAATTGCTGCAATATTTGCAGTTATAGCACATTTAATCATCCTGAGAAATCCGGATGTGAATTGGAATGGAAAAATTAAATTTTAATGGATACACAAAATATTGACCGCATAATGAAGATATTAAAAGCAGTAATATTAATAATTCTAGCCTTAGTTTCGGCTTCTATGTATGGTGTGTATGCTTATGTATCTGTTCATGACATAAGAACCGTTGCTACGCATAGTTGGGTTTTAACTGGCATGTTTGGAATAGGGTTTCTTATTTTTGGAATTAAAAAATGGTCTGAAATCATAAAAATATGATAAATAATGAAGATAGCTAAACTAATGTTCAAAGAAGTTACATACGGCGTTAGACGCTCTGTGTGCTGGTTATTGGGCCATACATGGATTGTTATAAAAAGCGAAGTAGTTCCTGCAAGATCAATGAATAAAGATTATAACTCTACTAACATAGGGGACGTATGGGAAAATGAAGTTGATCTATATTGTCCGCAATGTAGAAACCGGGAAACTATATATTTGCCCATATGAAAATTGACCAAATAAAAGCTGCTTACGGTCATGTGATTGTAAAGGTAGATGACCCCATGGTAACTAACATTAACCATGGTAAGTTGATTTTGAAATTTGATCCTACTTATGACATGTATCGTAATGTCAAGATTGCCGCTGAGGTTGTGTCCCCGGCAGCTAAATTGCCGAAAACTCCATTCTTTACCATTAACCCAGGATTTCCTAAGCCCATGCTGCCAATACAATCGTATGGGAATTATCCTACGTCATTTACCTATACATATGTGAAAACCGACATGCAGCCTAACCAGGTAGAGGCTGGTGATTTAGCCTACTTTCACTATCTGACCCTGCATGAAAACAACTATCTTGGTAAGGATGAAAAGGGTATGGAGTATTACAAATGCTCTTATGATAATATATTTTGCGTGTTTAAGGGGCATCTAACCAAAACAAGGGCAGTAAAGGAGTGGAAACATTATTGCTACGATAAAAATCCCACAATGACTAATGGATACATCCTTGTAGAGCCATACTGGGGAACCGGATTTGTAGAAGTTGAGATCGATGAAATAGGGCATAATCTTAAACCTACCGGAGAAAAGCGCAGCATTAAAGTAAACATGTCTCCATCCGGGATTATATACGATGTGTATAACAAACCAATTTATGGCCATGGTACGATCCGGCACATAGGTTGCAAGATTAACGATATGGATTACGGTATTGCTGAAGGAGACCAGGTGATCTATCTCCATGGCAGTGAATTTAAAAACAAGATTGAAGGCAAGGAATACTACATTATGAAGCAATGGGATGTGGTAGCCAAAACCGATCATCACAAACTCATTCCGGTAGGCGATTATGTGTTAATGAGGTCTGACAGGATGGAACAGTCAATTGTGTGGACTAAAAAGAAAAAAATCCCGGTAACTGGCAAAATTCTTGCTATTGGTAATCGGGTTAATTATCTTCAACCTGGTGATAATGTGTATTATAATCATTCATCTACATGGACTGTGGCGTTATCTGGTTACCAAGGAGTTGTGGTTCGTGCTAATCAAATTTGGGGTAAAAAATGCACTTAAGTTATGGAAAAATGGAAAGACATTGTTGGGTATGTAGGTAGCTACCAAATAAGTAGTCTGGGTAGAGTAAGGTCGCTGAAAAGGAGGGTAAAATGCAGTAAACGTGGTAATCTAAGAATAAATTACGAGCGAATTATGAAACCAATATTGATTAATACCGGGTATTTCACGATTTGCTTAAACAACGGGGAGGTTCCAAGATATCCTCTTATTTCCCGCTTAGTTGCTATTCACTTTATTCCTAATCCAGAAAAAAAGCGTACGGTTAATCACAAAAACGGGATAAAAACGAACAACAGGGTTGAAAATCTTGAATGGATGACTGATTCAGAAAACATCAAACACTCATATAGGGAGTTGGGGAGAAAGCCAACAAATACTGGTAGATTTGGCAAAGATCATCGTGGCAGCAAATCTGTTTTACAACTTACGAGATCAGGGCACCTAGTTGCAGAACATGCTGGTATGGCTGAAGCGCAAAGAAAAACAGGAGTTTTTCGTTCTAGCATTTCAAGGGTTTGTTCAGGCATGCGAAATCATGCAGGCGGATTCGCGTGGAAATTCAAATAATAAAAAATTTATTCTTAACTTTAAACAAAAAATCATGTCAGCAATTGCAGCGGGTGTATTCCCATTTAAATACATAGAGGCCCAAGGCAGCCCGGTTGATAACAGCTTGGTGATTGGCGCAGGGCTTGTAAAAAGGACATTGTTATCCTATAGAAATTTTGAGGCGCCAGCGACCTTGAAGATCAAAGTCGTTGTCGGTACGTTCCAATTCGCGTTAAACGCAAATCCGGTATCGGCCAACCCGGCCATCACCACCACCGATGATGTATTGGAGATATCAGTAGATGCTGATGATGTTATCTACTTTAAGGCAAATGCTCAAAACGACTCATTTAATATTTACGGATAATGGCTGATATTAGTATTACAACACTTCCCTTTGAATATACCGAGGCCGAAGCTTCTCCGGTATCAAACAGGTTGGTATTTACCACTGGGTTACTGAAAAGGATCAAACTTGTGGGTGATTCATACAGAGACTTTAAAACATTGGTAAAAGTTTTATTTAGGGCAACAACAGGATCTCTTCAGATAGCTATTGATAGTGCTATTAATTCGTTGATGGCTGAGGGAATTGCTACAGGAGGGGATTCAGCGACTATTCTGATAGACAGTACGGCTACGTTTCTCTCAGCGGGCCTTAAAGTGGGTGCTGTGGTAAGAAATGCCACGGATGGATCAGCAGCGGCCATAGCGTCTGTTGATAGCAATATTCAGATAACTACTTCGGCGTTAAGTGGGGGAACTGATGATACTTATCAGGCTGACGATGAATATGAAATCGATCTTGATGTCAACCCATCCATTGGCACATCAAGTCCTGACATGGAAGTTTCTATTCATGATGAGGACTATATATATTTCAAGTGTAATGCTCAAAATGATGTATTTGTAATTCACGGATAATGGAAAAACTGATTAATATTATAGCCATAGCCATGGTTTTATTCATGGTGATTTCCCTGATCGCCATTACCAGGACGTATGGGCAAACAGGGCGCGTTATTTTAATGAAAATCAATAATGAAAGAATCCAGAATAATTTACCCCCTATCGCCTACTCCGCTGACAAGGAGAGACTGGCAGAGAAGTTACTTGATCGCTATATCGCCAAAAGAAAAGTTTCCATGGATAAAGCTACTTTTTGTGAGTATTACACATTTGAAGGGAACAAGCCCCAACTTGAAGCTATAATCGATATAGCCTGTATTGGGAAACAGGGATGGTTTTATGAGGAAATAAAATATGCAATTTTGTTATTCAGGTATGATACAATATCGGATACTACTCTTGGAGTAGGACTTTACTTTAAATAAACCCACCCATTTTTCTCCTTGTCATTCTGCCTTTTTTGTATCTGGGAGCCTTTTTTACTACTTTCATTCGCGGCCCTTTATTTTCAGGTCTGGGATTGTCTTTTCGCATAATTGTTGATCCTACACCCCCTTTTTCAACATGTATTACACGAGTGCCTTGTCCGGTAGGGGTACTTTTAACTACGGTATAACCTTGTTTTTTCAGACCAGCATCGTAGTCTTCATTATAAGTTGTTCCCTTTTTGGCACGTTTGCGCTTGCGGCGCAGGTTGCGGGTGTATTTATCAGGCATGTTATTTTTTGTTTAATGAAATATCGCTTTTCTTTTTCACAAACCACCCTCTTTTAGCTCTGCGCTTTCGTTTGCGTGGATTAAAGAGATTATCAAACTCTTTATTTGATTTTTTTTCTTCCTTATTCCTCTTCTTTTTCTCAAATGGAGCATCTAGTTTTTGTATAAGTTTCTTGCTGTGGAGGTGAGCTTGCTTCTTCTGTAGTGGAGCCATTCTGCCAGAAGAACGTAACCCAGCGGTGGTGGAGGGAGCAATAGAACTAAGAGGACGAATTTTTGGGGGTATTTTTATCGTTTTATATCCATTTGGCATCTTATTTTTTGTTTAATGAAACACCATTTTTCCTGCCTTTTTTTTCTACAAACCATGATCTGATTTCCTTATCATCTTTTACATGACGGGCATGTGTGGTGGCAATTTGGTTCACAGTAGGCTTGTAATGATTACGGACAGTTGTATAGAAAGCCGGCTTTTCGCTTGTGGATTTTTTGATTACCTTCATTGTTGACAACTTTGTTGCAATATACTAATTTAGGGATTTAATTTCATAACGCTTACTTAATTTGTTAATTTGCAATATATGGATAGCAGCATTGAACAGGCCAAAGGAATGGCCATCAACCCATTTGAAATAAAAAGTTACACTGAAGCCAGGAAGTATCTTAAAGAGATTAAAGGATTGCGGGACTTAAATGAGTTTTGTACCACTAAATTATATATCCCGTTTGTTCATACGATAAAATATATCCTTTTGCTTTACAGTGAAGATTCATTCTTGAATAAAAAGCCAATGAGGCCTCTGGAAGAACGACAGCTTAAAGCCGCCCAGATTGCCGGATTTGAGAAGTCTGATGATAAGTACCACCCACAGGTCAGACATATGCTGTTTGACTTGACTTCAGAACAGGTATTTGAGTTTGTTTTTAATTATTTGGTATACCAGAAGAATTATATATGGTCTGAGATATGCGCTTTAGAATACCAGATAGTTGAGAATCAACGGCTCAGGATGGTAGCTACAGAAGAGATGGCGGATATGACTAAAAAAGCTGCTCTTACCAAACATAATAAAGAATTCCATTTAGCTTTAAAGGATTATATGAATGAATTTTATGGTGACCATGATGAGATTAGGTCAGCATTTGATATCCACAAATCAGGACTTGTGACTATTGAATTATACGCAAAAGAAAAATGATATCTCCCTTCGAAGGCGGTTCAGAAATTAAAGTCTATGGTGTAACACTTTATGTTCCACCACCACCACCTATTCATGAAATACAAGGCAGCCATCTACCTGAAAAAGATCAGAAATGGCAGCGCACAGAATTGCCTCAGATTGCTGCTCGTGATATTGAAATATTTAGCGGCGAAAAGTATAACCAGAGTGATATGCTGGAATGGGAGACGGCTCGCAGAGAAGAATATATTATGCAAACAGGCGTTGATCCATGGTCGTTAGATCAGAATGGAAACCCAAAAGTTGTCCCTGGCATTGCTGCTGATCCGGCTTTTTTCTTTGAAGCTCTCAATAATTTTCGCCGTCAGGAATTAGATTGTTGTAATATATGGGATTTTAGTGAAAAAGGGGGTCATTGGGTGATGATCAAAGGGGAGCCTATCTGGTTGACGCCGTTTCACTATTTTTATTGTAACTGGTGGCGCCTTGATACTGGCTATCCTGAATGGCGCTGGACAGATTCTCAGAGATTTTATTATTGGCAAGGAATTTTTGAACATGAGCGCATACTTGGGATGACAGAAGTTTCTAAAAGATCGGATGGCAAAAGTTTTAGAGCTGGATCGGTAGCTTATCAGGTTACTGCATACACTAAGAACTGTCAGTCTGGCATCCAATCTAAGACCGATGATGATGCCGAGATCATGTACAAAAAGAAAATTGCTGAACCTTATAAAGATCTTCCTGATTTTTTAATCCCGATTAATGCCAATCCTTCAAATCCTATATCTGGCATGAATTTTCATGCACCTGCGCGAAGAGGAAAACATGCTTCCGGAGTGCATCGGGTTATGCAAAGAACAGCCTTGAGATCTAATTTAGATTATCGATCAAGTGTAGAAAATGCCTATGATGGAACGACTATTAATGGCGTGTTGATTCGGGACGAAGAAGGTAAATGCAAGGACGTTAATGTATCTATGCGCAACCAGGTTACAGTTGATTGTGTATGGCGGGATGGTCGTAAAAGGGGAAACATATATTCTACCACCACGGTAGAAGAAATGTCTAAAGGTGGTAAATATTTTCAAAAACTATGGGAAACCTCAAACCCGAATGATCCAAAGAACATCAATGAAATGGGTGAGACCACCTCCCGATTGCGTCGCATATTTTTCCCGGCATATCTCACAGAATTTTGCGATGAATACGGCTATCCTGATGAAAAGAGGGCAAGACGTGAACAAGGTTTCCGTCGTAAACAATTGGCTGGTAATCCTTCAGAATTATTGAAATACAAACTGCAAAACCCTTGGAATGAAAAAGAACTTTTTATGGCTACTGGGGCTTCTTGTCAATATAATCTTGAAGTATTGCGAGACCGTGAAGCCATTGTTAATGATGAAGATTATGATGGTTATCGTATTGGAACCTTCTATCCTGAACATGGTAATATTGGGGATAATATAAAGTGGGAAGATGATAAACTAAATGGTCGCTGGCATGTTAGTTATTTCTTTGAAGACTATGAAAAGTATGCCAATAAGGTGCGTAAAATAGATAGAGGAATTGGGTCGGATGGAAAGACTCGATACACTTATCACCCCTTGAATGACCCAAATTTTGCTGCTGGTTTTGACCCCACTAAAACCCATGCAAATGAAGAAAAACGGCGATCTTGTGCTGGCGGTGCTATTGAGATGAAACCAAATTTTTGGGAGCCAGAACTGGCCCCTAATTTTGTGGCTGATTATGTGTGGCAACCTGATGATCCTGAACAAGCATATATTGATTTCTTGTATGGTTGTTGGTATTATGGATGCAGGTTTTTGCCTGAAAGCAATCTTGGGATAAATCATATCGTGAAGGCGAAAGGATGCTTGGATTTTATCATGCCACGCCCTGAAAAATCATATCCTTCTGAAGAATCCCGTAAACAAGCCGCTGAAATGGGCGTCCCGGCCAGTGGTGTATCTAATGATTTGCTGTTAAAAAATTCAAAAACATGGATGCATAAATATGCCCATAAACTTAACTTGCCACGAATTATTGCGGATTCTATAGATTTTGATCCTCAATTCAGAACTAAGTATGACTTAGAAGTAGCAAAACAATTAGCATTGATGTCTGCGGAAAAACAAAACGTAGATCGTAGTGATAAGACGGTAGATTTAAAAGAATTATTTAACTTTAGTGTAAACTGATGGCACAATATACTACAAATAGCTTAGGTGTTCATGATAGTAAGTATTATCCCTATCCTGACGATATGGTAAGCCCGAAAGAGAAATTGGAGTATAGTTATGGGTTGATATATGCCATGGCGATATTTCACAATACGCAGAATTACGGGTCGCCATTGTTTTTTAATAACAGAAAGGATTATTGGGAGTTGATAGATTATTCTCAAGGCGCACAATCTGAGGATAAATACATGCCTTTACTTAAAATCAATCCCAAGGATAGGAATAATACTACATGGGTAGGCGCTTTACGCTGGGCAATAAAGAATTATGCCACTAAGCGGTTGAATATTGTGTTGTCCAAAGTTTCAGAACGAGAGTACGAGCCTATTATTAATGCTGTTGATCAAGGCTCATTGGATGAACGCGATGAGGTTCGTTCAAAGATGAAGGCATATATGGATAACCGGGAATTAGCAGAATATGTTAGTTCTTTAGTGGGGCAAAACTTTACTCCCGAAGAAGTTGATCCTGAATTGATGCCAGAAACTACAGATGAATTAGATCTCTGGATGAATACTTCATATAAAGAACGTACATCGGCATCTTTGGAAAAATTGGTCAGACATCATGTTAAAAGGAACAAGTATGACAATATTAAGCGACTGACAGCATATGATACTTTCGTATTTGGTATTGAATGCGCTTATGCAGGGATGGATATCAATGTATTACCTGAGTTATATCACTGTAATCCTTTCGATATTCTTGTTCCTCCTTCCAAATATGAAGATTTTCGAGATATCCCTTTTGTTGGCCATATGTTGAGACCCACAATATCGGAATTTCGCAAGATGATAGGTAATGAATTTGGCGAGGATTTTATCAAAAAGATTATTGATGATCAGGTAAAAACATCGACGACGGGGTATAAGTATACTCAGACTGATTATGATAGTTATTCTTGTAACGATATTCCTAGAATGGAATTGATGCGATTTTGTTTTAAATCTACCGATGAAATGGTTCATGTTGCCCGTAATGATAATTATGGGAATTCAAGGCTGATGAAAAAACGGTTTGAGGAATATCGAACAGGTAAAGATGCGGTAAAATTCCAGGAAAAATATAAAGGGAAACGGAAACTGATGCGCACCCCCCATGATACGGTTTATGAAGGCTATTGGGTTGTGGGAACTGATGTGATTTTTCGCTACGGGATGAGGTCATTTCAAGAACGACCTCGAGGTAATATGGGTCAATCCTCATTACCATATAAGCTTTTTGCCCCCAACATGAAGAATAATCGTACCGTCTCTACCATGCGCCAGATGATTCCGGTTCTTGATGAATTACAATCTTACCATGTCAAAAAACAACATGCTATTGCTAATGCGCTGCCTCAAGTCTGGTCTATTGATCTGAATGCATTACGAAATGCTCAATTCAAATGGAATAACAAAAATATGTCAGATCAAGATAAGATCGGATTTTTGTTTCAAACCGGAATATTTTTATTCGATGCTTCTGACAGATTTTTGCCTGGTAACAATTATCAGCCAATCAGAGAGATGAAAACCAATTCAGCTCAGGAAGTTCTTGTATATATTCAATTAATAGCCTCATCACTGGAAGAATTAGATGAAATTATTGGGTTTAATAAAGTAACCTCAGCAGGCACATTGCGGCCAGATACCTTAAAAGGAACCGCTGAAATCCAAGAGCGTTCTTCTGAGATCAGTCTTGATTATTTATATAAGGCTGATCGTGAAATTACCAGTGAGCTATATAAGTCTATGGCAATATTGACCTTGCAAAGTGTGAAATATCGTAAAGACGGTTATTATGAAGCAATAATAGGAGAACGTGCAACTAAAGAATTGAGGGCGGCTAAGAAAAAAGATTATGGCTATAACATTGAACCACATCCGACTGCTTCTGAATGGGAACAATTATATATAGAAGCTCTCGAAGCTATGAAAAATGGCAATATTGGTTGGGATGATTATCTTGATCTGAAATCTATTACTAATCTAAAAGAAGCCAGGCAGGTATTCAAAGTTCGTGTTCGCAAACGTGACAAGGCTTCTGCACAATCTGAACAGGCTAAGATCGATTCTACACTACAGGGGCAATCCCAGAGCAATGTGCAGGCCCATGAGAACCAAACGGCATTAGAAGAAATGAAATCAAAGAATGAAATGAAGAAGTTGGAGATGGAAGGGAAACTAAAAAAACAGGAACATATATATAAAATGCGAGAATTGGAAAAAGAGTTTAAATTAAAGGGAGTTAATGAAGAAGAAAGTGATGTGCGTAAAGGGGTGACCGAATTAGTTAAGATAGGGGAGCAGTCAAAATCTAAGGAAAAATCAGGAAGTGAGAAAAATTAATTATATTGCATAAAATAATTGACCATGGAAGATAGTAAGCCAAATCCAAATAAAGAAAATCAGGAAGTCAGAACACTCCCTGCTGAGACCGTTGGGTTTAAGGAAGATCCGATTGTATTTTCTGGATCAGAATCAGAACTAGAAGCATTCAATAAAAAAACTCAGGCTCCGCCGAGTGAGTCTGGTCAACCGCCTAAAGAGCCTGACGCTGCTGCTAGCCAGTCAGCATCAAGTGTTGAGGGGGGTAAGACGCCCCCTGAAACACTACCTGAGCCAATACCGGGAGAAACCCCGGTTAAACCACCTTCTGAAGAGACCCCGGCAGTAAAAGAAACGCCACCAGCGGAAACAACGCCTGCAACAATACCGTCGCAGACGCCGCCGGAAGCCGATCTTTTAACTGACGAGCAATACTTTACACACTTGAATCAGGAAACTGGTCTTGATATAAAGAGTGATGAGGAATTATACTCTTCCATAAAAGGATTAAAAGCTGAGAACACCGAGCTTAAAGATAAGGTCAATCTTGATCCCTATAGTGGTGTATCTGAATTGTTGAAAAAAGCTATTGAGTACGAAAAAAAAGGAGGCAACGTGAAGACATTTTTGTCAATGACTTCCATCGATACTCAAGGCATGAGCAGCAAAGAGTTGGTTCGACAAAAGTTCTTTAATGACAATCCTGAGTTGGTAAAATTAAATTCCGAATTTGCCGCCCAAAAATTTGATCGTGCATTCGATGATAAGTACGGCATATTAGAAGAGGACAAAACCGAGGATGACTTCGATGATAATATTGACTACTTGAAATGGCAGGAAAGCAAGGCGTTTGCTAAAAACGAACTTGATTATGAATCCAGGGCATCGGCTCAAAATATTGATGATCTAAAAAAAGACATCATGGATAAAGATCCGGAAACCATGGCATCAGCCCAGTCAAAAGTCGATGAAGAAGCACTCAGAAAGACTCAGGAAAAGTATGAAACTGATAGCAATAAGTTCAAGGAGGAATTCGAATCAATCGCAATCCCACTTGACGCTAAAGGTGAGAATTTGTTTAACATTGGGTTAAATAAAGACACAAAACCAGTATTTGAAAAATGGTTAGAGAATCCTAGTTCGTTCTTTGAACATATAGGACTAAGCAACGATGGCAAAAACATTGACGCCGAAGTATTTGGCGGCCATATTGCGCTGGTAGCCGCACTTGAAGGAACAGGTGAAAGCGCTATAGGTTCTGCTATTGTTAAGTATGTCCTTGAGAATTTTGATAAGGAAACACTCGAAACCAAATTGGAACATCCTGCCGAACCACGTCCAGATGGAGAAGGGGGAGACAGAGAGCAAACCGAAGAAAAGGAAGCTATAGGAAAGCTTAGTGAAACAACGGGGAATTCCTACAAACCGTATTTTTACGATAAAGATGGGAAGCCCAAACAGTAAATTATGTTAAACTTGAATTAAATTTAAAATGTATACACCTACTGCCCCGTCTGTTAGGCAGGTTTTCACCGAAGGTTATATGTCGGGTGAAACTTTGATCAACAGACCGGACATTTTCGAAGAGGTTTTCCCGTTTTTAGCGGAAGAGAAAACCATCGTGGATTTTATGATCGTCAGCGGTCGTAAAAAGAACACGATTCAGAGTAATTATTACTGGCATGAAGAAGATGCGCTGATCCCAGTGTGTCAAATTGATGCTGTAACTGGTAGTGGAGGTGCTGGTAACCCTGTTACAATCACTATCGAGGCCATTAATACCGATAAGGAAGTTCCATTTAAAAAGTGGGATATCTGGCGGATTAATGGATATAACGGATGGATTGAGAAAACTGCCGACATCACTGTTTCATCAGGCGATGGTAAGCATCAAGCTATCTTTAAACCAGTAGACAATACTGTTGACATTGTTTCTGCTGCTACAGTAGGAGATTGGGTCATCTGGGTTGGTGCTGCGAAAGCTGATGGTACAGCACAACCACCATCAATGTTCTCAAAGCCCTTACCGTTCTCTGGTCAGACACAAATTGTGCCGACTAACTATACCACGCATGGTTCTGCTGCTGCTAACAAAGCATTTATCAAAACTAAAAGTGGAAATGAATTTTTCTACTATCGTGGTGTTGAACAGGCTGTAATTCGTCACAAGATGGCGATTGTCTATACTCTATTAATTGGCCAAAGTTCAACCGGCCTGGCTGATAGTGTTCATGAAGATGGGAGCACTGCGGTACGAACAACCGCTGGTATGGATCAAGTCATGCGATCTGAGGGTAATCCATTATCAGATACCGCATTTGACTTCGATGAACTGCAAATGAAGATCAACAAAACACTTGATGAGGTATTTTCGCCCGAAGAATATTTTGTTCTTATGGGCAACCGAACCAAGTATGATGTTGATAATATCTTCTTTGATCGCAACTTTACTGATGGTTCTGCTAATTATGGAGCATTTGCTACCAGAGATTGGCAAATTGGTAATGATCCAAAAGAACGAGCGGTAAGTTATAATTTTGCTTCTGGAAAAATAGGGACACGTACATTCCATTTCCGTCAGGAAAAAGCATTGTACTACCCATCTATTACGGGGGCTACCGGAATGACATTCCCGGATACTCAATATTATCTACCTGCTAATACGATTCGCGATGCGAAGACTGGTGAGTGGATGTATGCTATGTGTATCAGGACGAAGGCCAGCGACCGGGAAGAACGATTCACTACTGAGTGGACTCGTGACTATAGGTCTGACGATATTGACAAATTCAGGTTCAATCATCGATCAGAATTAGGATGGATGCAAGCTCGCTTGCGACAAACTGTTGTTTGGGAAAAATCGTAATATTTGAATTATGGGAATTACAATAAGAAATATTGCTGAAGGAGTTTTCATTGAAGAATCCGCCTCAAATGTGCAGTTTTATCCTAATGGAGCTAAATGCGAATTGAGCGACGGAAGGATAAAAGTAAATGGCCGCGAAATTGCCAATGCTGTTGGTGATGTTGATGCTATTGAAGACGATGTTGCAGGTGCTCCGATTTCGGTTCCAGGTACATTAGCGCTTCTTATAGCAGCTATAGCACCGCTGTTTGCCAAAACGACTACCGATTATCCGGTATCAGCCCTAAAGGTTGTTGAAGTCACTTATGACTTTGCTGTAGGTGGTGGTACTGTCGGAGATGTCGCCCTTGCGGGGAGTATTCCGGATGGCGCGAAGATAACCCACGTCTATATCAATGAAGATACCGTGCTGACTTCTGCGGGAAATGGTGCTACTATCGAATTGAAGCTGGGTGGTAGTGGAGACGGCTCTATTACAGGGGTATTAACTGCCAATAATAGCACTTCGGGTTATACCAAAGAGGAAACCAATGAATTGAAAATCGCTACAGCACTTCGTGTGTTAACGGTTGACATCAAGGTTGAGAACATTACTGCTGGTGCAGTTACCTATACAGTAATGTATGTGTAAATTTAAACTAAACTGGGGGCGAAGAAATTCGCCCCTTTATTTAAAATAGACCATTATGAAAGACCAATTAGCACATTTAAGCACAAAATTGCGCACGCTATATCCAGGAAGACCTACAGAAAGCGAATCGCGGACGTACAAATTACTGGGAATAAAGAAACAGGCTCAAATAATTGAAGGCCAATCGAAAACCCGGTTGGTTGCTCCTAATAAAAGAGGACTCCCCGGTGCGTATGTTATATTTGATCCACACGATGGTTCACAAAAAAAGATCGAATATATTTCTGACACTGTTCCTACCGGGCCGAATGCCATGAAGCCATTATGGGAAATTCCCGGCAATATAGAATTTCGCAGACAGGAAATGTGTGAAATTAAAGTAGATCACAATTCATGGCCATTACTAAAAGAGGTTGATATATTCCTGTTTTTTTCTCCATGGTTAGTGAACAATAAAGGAAAAGAATTTCATTTGCACCATAAATTTGGATATCTCTATACACTTCAAGACCATAAAACAGCCGCAAGGTTAAGCAACGAGGAATTGAAAGATATTAATATCGTTCATGCCAGCATTCTTGATATGGAGAAAGAAGAAGTTGCCATTGTTTATATGGCGCTTAAATTTGGTGACCCGGCAAAGATCTCTCCGGAAGAAGTTCAGAATGCTGTGCTAAAACATTATGGTGATCCTAAAAATACCAAGGCTTTCAGGGTTTTGACTGAAAATAATGAAATCAAATTCAGAGCACTGATTAAGAAAGCTGAAAAGTATAAATTTATTGAAGTGGATAGCTCTGGTCAGCAATGGATATGGACTAAAGGTGGGGAGGCAATATGTAATAAATATCCTGGAAAAACTGTTGAAGAATCATTGCTTGTATTTTTCACCACGTCTGAAGGAAATGAAGCCGCAGGAATATTATACAAATTGGTAACTCAATATCAGGAGGACAAAAACAAAAAAGGTACCACTAAAACTGATGGAAAAATTCCAGATGAAGAGCCTTCTTAAATAAAGAACAGACAATGTTTAATATATTGACCCTAATTGCTAAATTTATGTTTAATCAATTAGGGTTTTTTCTTTATAAATTATGGGACTAGTAATAAAACAGAATATTCAGATTGATTCAACGGTGTTGTATCAATGGATAACGGATAAAACCGGGGAATTCGATGTTGATAATAATGATGAGGGATGGGGTGATCCCCCGGACAATCCACACCTGTATCAATCATGTTTGCTATGCTATGTTGAAAGACAAGCGTCAGCAGGTGTACAAGCAGCATCTCCCGTGGGGGCGCAATTTATTTTTGATAGTGGGGCAGGAAATGATAAAGAAACAGTTTTCCAGTTTCATTATCTTGGAGATGGGTATTACAAAACCTGGTTGTCCCGACTCATGGTTACAAATGATGGCATAACTTCTCTTGATGGCATCACTCTGCTAGACGACCATTATTTCTACCTGAGTGGCACTATTTATCAAAAAGTTGCTGGTGAAAATGTGGAAGTAACAGATTATAGTGTGATTGTGGCAGACGAAAACGTTGTACAGACCATGTGTGAAACATTGTGGCAAGGTCAATTGGCTACAAAAAGGTCTGATGATTATTTGGAATACAGGGAAAAACGAAAAGGCCCATGCAATGAAAATACCGTCTTTCAGGAACTCGTTATGGTTAGAGAAGACATTCAGGGCGCTGAATGGGGTTTTAAAGGCGGGTTAACAACGGATGCAAATAAAGTAGTTGAAGATAATTTAGACAGATACAATCTTGGGTAATCCATGTCCTAATAATCCGGTTATACCAACATATAATCGAAACCCGCCGCTAAATCAGGAAAACTGTTTTCAGTGTTGTCCTAATCCTAATATGGGTTTTTATTCTGCGGGCAATAATTATGGCAAGATCACAGAAATTTTAGCAGGATCAGAAATACAGGTAACAAATTTATCTGATACTATTGTTGATCGTTTCTTGGTAGATCACGTCCCGGCAGAACAATTATCTGTAGGGTTGACCCTTGTTGCCAAAGAAGCAACAGTAGAACGCACTAATCCCGTACTCTGGGGACGAACTATTGATGAAATTCAACTTGACTGGGCATACAATCATACCATAACCACACAAACACTTACCAATAATGGCGGATTAACACCGCCAGTTCTTGGCCCTAATGATGTTCAGCATATTTATACAGGGCAAGCAATCCAGAACACAGACGTTGATTTCACAATAGCAGGGGATGATGGAGGAAATTTCGGATCGCTGTCATTAGCAAGCGATATTGAAGGGATAGAATTTGGAAACTACAGAGTATGGGGAGTCGGGGAACGATATGACTATAATAAAGCCAGCGCCCCGGATTTGTGGGATGACAACGATCTGATAACATTTCTTGAAGATTTGTTAACAACTTCTGGAACAAAAGAATTAAAAACTGTCCGGGTAAAAACCAATCTCTTTGGAGAAGGCGGAGAGCTTGAACATTTCTATTACTTCTATCCCAAGCGATGGGGATTTGCCACATTTGAAAAATATAATTTTGTAGGAGGGCTTGTAAGGCTGAAACGTAATGCTGCGGACAAGATCGAACCAGCAACGGACTTCTACGCCTACGATGCAGGAGAGCAGGATATTATGATAGATAACGGAGTTGCTACTGATGCATTTCTTGTGTATATGAGTGTCAATGATCAACAAGATGATGATACGGAACCTATTCTAGTCACATGAGTTTAAATATATCCGGGTTATATAAAATGATGGCGGGGTTTGTTCCCGCTGGCCTGAATCCCAAAGTATGGCTGATTCGTCAGGAACACACTTATGGGCTTCCCCAAACTGTTCCATCTATTGATGATCTTATTGCTTTTTATCCTGGCAAGATGGTCAAGGGCCAAAGATTTTATGTTGTTGATTATCCATCAACCGGAACAATAACAACTTATGTTCTGAATACAAGTCCATCGATATTAATAGATTATGCGACAGAAACTTCATTAATAACAGAAGAAAACTGGCGGATATATTTTGATGAAGTAACCCAGGTTTCTACAACTTTTGATCAGGTATGGAATTTTGCCCCGGATTATCAGGGGGGCCAACCACCACACCAACTGATATCTCCACATTATGTAACCGACGTTGCTTTAGCATGGGAATCTAATTGGGAAGCTATTAAAGATCCTTCTAAGGGACATAAATGGGGCCGGATAAGAACTTCAAATAATTATACCGAATATGAATCCCCGCCGTTATCGGGCACGTATATAAGAATTTATGATGACTGGTCGTTGCCCATTAATCAGGGTAATCCGTATGCTCCCGGAGATTATATAGCCAACATGTGGAAGCGTCAGGATATCGCCGAAGGGCCAATCACTGATCCTGTTAACTTAACCGTTGATAAGTGGTATGTTGTTGAAGATGGTATTGTGACTGATGAATTTCCTGATACAACAGAATATGAACGGGGAAGGGGTAGTTATTTCCAGGCATTATCAACACATACTTTCACTTTTGATGCTGATGCTATAGCCCAACAGATACCTGATGTTCCGTCAAGAACATTGCCTAATGGGTCTCCTAATAATGCGCCTGCAAATTGGGAAGAGGGGATTGGGGATACTACTGGTAGTGAACAGTTATGGAAAATATGGGCTCAAATGACTAAATACAGTCAACTGAAGACTCCATGGTACCTCGAAAAAATTATTGAAGACCCGGAATATGTACGCTATTGTAATCTTGCTGATCCATTTCCGGAAACAATATGTCCTTACACTAAGAGCATTACTGATACAGGCGGTGATCCTGATGATGCTCTTAAAACTTATGATGAATTACTAGAAGAAGCTGGATGGAGTGGGGCTTATGATGATTTAACGCACAGGTTTATAGCTACCCGGAAAGATGCCGTTGGTGGTGTTCCGGGGCCGGACTTTACGACATGGCTCGTTGAAGAAATCGAAGGCGAAAGTGGTGTATGGATGGATATTCGGTTTAAATTATTTGATCGTACAGCAGACTATGATTCTGTTATAGTTGCTGGCAAGCCTACCGGAAGAGATCCATCATCACAGGGATGGAGCAATCTTCAACTAGCTGAAACAGATACCCGACGCCAGTATTCATCACAGGCATGGAAATACAGTGATGGTACGCTAAAATCAGAATGGACTAATCCACAGCCATTCACAGGGGACGATCTCTATATTGACGAAATAGAGATGGATGACGAAACGTTCAAGTTCTCACCTAATGACCCCAATGACCCCAATAAGGTAAATCCGGAATATATACGTGCAATTGCTACGTTAAGGCGCGGCAATAGAAGGCTTTGGGAGTACCCTGAAAACGGATTTTCTTATGCCTGGTATCTGATCTATAATGATGTTGAAATCGATCCACCTACCTTGATCGATAATGATACGGGGAAAGATATCTACTGGTTGCCTGCGCATAGTGTGGCCTCCGGGAATGATTCTTCAACAGTTTTGATTGATAATGATGCCACATTTTTAGATGATGACTTGTCTGTTAGCGACTCCATCACGAACCTTACCGATGGCTCGGCAGCTACCATAGTAAGCATCGACAGCGATATCCAGATAACAACCACTGCACTAACGGGTGGTTCTGCTGATAAGTGGCAGCTTAATGATAATTATGCTCTTGCAGGCTCTAATCGATACAGGGATGGGCAAGTTATAGTGATCACTCCTGATGGCGTTGATGGCAAGGCATATTTTAAGGTTATTCAAACTTTTAACATTCCTGATGGTGATGATATGATATTCACCACTATTCGGGATGTAAGGGATTTAACTGATGGGCTCGATGCCAAAAAACTTGAAATACATCAAGATCACAATGGCCCATTACTTTATAATACAGGAGAAGCTGTATTTGCTCCTGCACTGGTAGTGTTGAGGGTATTGCAATCCAATATACCATCACCTACTTTTTATTGGTATGTATGGACAGGATCATGGACAGCAATAAGTGGATCAGAAGATGAATATTCAATTGTCGCCAATACGCTTGTTATTGATCCTACAAAGCCAGTTGGTACGCCTATATTCACCGCAGATGCGTCGGTTGAAGAAATTAAGTATGCCTGTTCTACACATCCCACCAATCCTGATAGTGCTGATTATGTATCGACATTCAGTGATTATCAGACGATAGCCAAGATGGGATCTGCTTCTTCCGGAACCGGTGGGGTAAGTCCATCTCTGGCAATTCTTACCAACGAAAGCATTACGGCAGTATTAATGAGCGATCCTGATGATGCGGGATATGGAGAGCCCATAGAAACATTAGGAGTTGCGGGTGACTTAAAAACAAATCTCGAAGTTTGGAAGAATGGGGCTAAATTGGTTTATAACACTGATTATACAGTAGGAATAAGCCCGACAAGCGGAGATTTGTATTTTGGAAAAGCGGCTCATGGTAATGGGAAAGATGCAATTGTGTATGTTAATACATGGGATTTTCCGGTGTCTGAAATTATTGTCAGGAGTGGCATATGTACCATAACAATAACCATTGGGGGCGATGTTCTCCTTAAAGAATTTGCTGTAGCATCTACACTTGATGCTCCCGGAGCCATATTTGCAGATATTGATAGTAATAAAGGGTATGTTTTTGACACTGGCCCTGATGGAAGAACAGCGAAAACACTGAACGCTGTCTTATATTCTATTACCAGCGGAGTTCAGGAAATTCTTGATCCTGTTAATTATTATTACCGCTGGACAATTGCTGGAACACCAGGGTCATGGATACAAGGTGGTGTAGGCAATAATGGTGAAGTAAAAAGTTTAGCCAGAGCCGATATATTTTTAGAATCTGACGTTACTGTTGATATCAGTGAGGAATCTGGTGGATCACCAATTATATTTAGTCGCACAGAACGATTTACCGATACTCTTGATGGACGTACTTTCAGACTGTATTCCAGCCAGGTTGCCAAACCATCACCCCCTCCATCAACACAACAGCCTGATCAGACTGTCGGTGTCTGGGGGCCAGTCTCTACTGATGCACTATGGGCCTCTGACGGCACTGAAATACCGGGTACTTCTAGTCCGGTAGAATATGATTGGAGTGAAGCTTATTACTTATTAGGCGATGATGGTATGTATGGCCCTTCTGCGGGCTTCATGTTACCAATGTATATAAATGCTGCTTCTGATCCGGGAATAGGTGGAAGTACCGATGATCTTACCACAATGGAGGGGAATGGCTGGACATATTTGACTCCTTCACCGGAAGCAAATAAGTACCTATGGCGGGCACATAGGGCGTTTCAGGCGTACATAGCCGATGCAACTACAGGAGAGCTTATTCTTGTTGGTGGTAATCCTCAACCTGTTACATTTACAAATGGCAAACCTGATACCAATCCGATGCCTGGTTCAGCATGGATAAATGCCGAAAGACTTACGATGGATGATGGTGTCAATGGAGACTTTTATGAAACTCGTCAGAAAATAAACACTTCTACCACAACGGCTCCTGATGCTGCTACATATGATACGTGGAAAACACAGCGTCAACCTAGTGGATGGGTATTACCAGAGAATCTTGACGAACCAGGAGAAACGGAATACATTTGGGAGATAATAGGCAAAATTGATGGCGAAGATGATTCCATGTCAGGAATTTGGAGTTATCCCAAGCGTATAACAGGCAGACCGGGAGCACCAGGAGGGACAGGAGCGGTAGGAACAAAAGGAGACACTGGGGATGGTTATACCTATGTTCGCCTTGTTGTAAGTTCAGATCAAACCTACACTTTTGAAAACATTACTAATCCTGATAAGTATACCCTGAGAGCATATAATAGGGCTGTTATTCAGCTTGGTGAAAATATAGCTCATGGTACACAAATTACGATTAATACAA
>LAZR01000597.1_pt1 | contig 26702 bp, 31 predicted proteins | sample 329461 | NCBI WGS metagenome assembly LAZR01 (sample SAMN03002196, study PRJNA259156) | marine sediment metagenome | biome: sea floor; feature: Hydrothermal impacted sediments; material: marine sediment; isolation source: Loki non-amplified sample from Loki's castle hydrothermal vent sediment ...
GATAGGCAGCGAGTAGTTACGGAACAGGAAACGGCAACGATTGTAATGCAAGGATAGTCTTATGCCTGAAAGATTAGAAGAATCAAAAAAGTTTGGTTTTGTTTTTATTTCAGAAAAACGTGCTAATGGTACTAAGCGATTATATATGCAAGGTAATGTTATTACCACTGTTGGCTTGGAGAGGATGGCTTCGCATCTTGCTGATTCTACACCAGGTAAAGAGTTGTTTACTCATTTTGCACTTGGTAGTGGTACTACATTAGCCGAAGCTATTGGAAACCCTGCGCTTGAAACTCAAATTTATATTGAAGCGTTTGATAATATTTTTGCTTCTGGCCCTATAATATTTGGGTATACAAGTTTAGTGGCTACTGATATTGGGGTAGGTAGTTATAGTATTGGTGAAGTTGGTTTGTTTGATGCCTTATCAGGGGGTAATTTGATTGCTAGGCAATTATTAGATACTGTAATATCTAATTTTACTGGTGCAGATCAAATTGATACGTTATGGGGAATAGTGAATCTATAGCATGTGAGCGAGTGGTAGACGGTAGAGGCGATATGATTATGCTTAGGGCAGGGCTAGTTGCCAGCATAGAAAAGCGGCCTTATTGTGTGCATTATTTATATTGCCAACGAGATTTAATACCAATGGTTAGTGATATAGATCGTTTGACCACAGTTGCTGTACCAGGCAGAACAGTATCGCAGCGTCACGCCGTGGCTAAAGAGATGATTGAATCTTATGGTCATGATACTTATGTTAATCTAAATAATTGTTGCTTGGAGCATGAGGTTAAATATCAACCAAATGTTTCTTTGTCTAGGCAAGAATTATTTTGTAGAGCATTGGATGTAGAGTTTGACCCTAATAATTATAAGGTAAAGTTTTCTAGTGAGGAAATGGCTTTTGGTATGTCATTTCTTTCTAAATTAAATTTACCAATTATAGGATTACATATAAAACCTGCTATGATTTGGCGTGTTTATCCTTATATGGATTGGTTGATTAAAGTAATATCAAGGGATATTAAAGGTACATTAGTTACGGTTGATAGTAATTTTCAGTATAAAGGTAGGCGGAATAATGTAGTATCTTTGCTGGAGCCTGATATACGAAAAGTGTGGGCTACTATGTCTTTAATGAATGTCGGACTTGGGATTGATTCTTTTGGTTGCCACGCATGGGGGTCTACCGGTGTAGATATTTATGGTATATTTGGTTCTACCGATCCTGAAATATTTTTACAATATTCTGTTAAAACGGCATGGGCTCCATTGACTAAATTATGCCCAATAAAGCAACGTTGTTGGTATAAGCAATGCGGTTCGCCGAATGACCATGATCCACTTAAACCTCCTAAATGTTTATCTGTTTTATGGCCTACAACTATATGGAAAGATGCTGTTGCTAAATTAGATTTATATGATTATATAAAAAAACCTAAACAAATTGAGAAAATTAAATTACATACTGATAAAGCATTTGTACAAAGGGTTAATTCAATACAAATAACGCCAAAACATTCTGATAGTATTGCTATTTTATTGTTGGAAGGATTAGGTGGTACTACCGCCGCTAGTGATTATGCTAAAAAGGTATATGGATTTTCTAAACGTAAAAGTTATTTGTTTGTAAGAAAACATGAAGATTTATTTTTGGATAATCCTTATGTTGATGGCATAGAGTGTGTTGGTGATGGTGATTATGGTGATTATTTATCATCTATTACTCCGTTATTTGAGGCTACTATAGTAGCAAAAACTGGCTTAGGAAGATGGATACATACTAATGGTTTTAAACCGCCGATTATTCCAAATACTATACTTAAAAGCGCCTTTGATGATTTACCAAATAACACTAAAGATTTAGAAGGTTATGGAAAGAATTTTATACAGGTAACAAATTATAGTCTTGGTTTTTTTAGTAATAAGATTGAAAATTATGTTTATTATATGGGTGAATACGATGGTTTACCTAGAAATTTTATTGTTGTTAGCAATGGTGTTGATATAGATCATCGAGGTGTTAGTCAAACTAAAAGCTGGCCGTTAGAATATTGGCATCAGTTACACCAATATATTGATTTTCCATTGGTACAAGTTGGTACTGAGTATGATAAAAAAATCCATGGTGTTATTGATTTGAGGTCTAAAACTACTATACCGCAATTACTATATATATTATCACGGTCTGTTGCGATTGTATGTCAAGAAGGCGGTTTGATGCACTTAGGTCACGCTGTATCTCATCGTAATGTATTTGTTATGCGTGGCCCAACTGCTGGAAATTTTTATCGGTATCCTGGTCATTATTGTATTGATTCTACCGTATGTAAGACTTGTTATTGGGATACCCCAAATTGGTGGTTTAAGTGTCCTAAAAATATGGGGGCTGTTTGTATGAAGTCTATTTTGCCAGAAGATGTTGGTAGAATAGCAATGAACGAGTTACGAAGAACAGGGGGCTACAAATGAATGATAAAATTTCGTTGCATGTAATTACTATGAATAGGGATGATGAATTAGCAAGGTTGTTATCTGTTTGCCGGCCGTATGTAGGTATAATACGTGTTTGTGATGGTGCTAATAGTCATCAGACCAAACAAATTTGTAATATATTTAAGTCTGTATATTATTATAGAGAATGGGATGATAATTATTCAGCCCAAGATAATGTATTGCTAGATGAAGCTTCTGACGGCGAAATTATTTTGGTACAAGATGATGACGAAATGCCATCAGAGGCTTTGCTAAAGGTTATTGATACATTAACCGTTAATGAATTTGATATGTGTAGAATACCATCATTAGATATAATAGATGGTGCTATGATGTGTTCTATAGAAGATTATATGCGACAAAATGATGAAGGCGAGTTTGATAAAAGATTTAGAAAGGATTGGTTGTTTAAGTATTATGATGGCATGTATATGGAAGGTACTCCACACAGGTCTCCACACCAAAAAGATGGGCAAGATTGGGTTCGTAAAGATTTAGGTGCGCCCTATTTGCATATCAAGTCTAGCGATTCTTTTATAGTTAATGATTGCATACATGCCTTTATTAACCCAGAGCAGCAACAATATTCTGATGCTGAAACCAAATCGTTAAGAAAGTTTACTAATAAATTTGGTATAACATCTTCCAGAGATATTGTTGACCTATTAAAATACGATGAACTATCTGATAAATTTCATGATTGGATGTGGGAACATGCCGGTGAAAATAAGCCAATAGCGGCATGGTTTGCTAGTAGGTTTTTTCTGTATAGACCAGATTTGTTGAGCCGCTATAATTTTAATGATGTGCTGAATAATAAAGCCATGTTAAGATTTGCTGAATTAAAGAGTTGTTATATAGTATCTAATATTAGAACAATGCGTATACACCCTTTATTAAAGCAAAAACTTATGTCTTATGGTATATACCATTCTGATGATATACGGGCATTGCATGGTCAAAGAGATGCGGTTAGGGTGGAATTGCCTGTAGCAAATGAGAGTAGGGGTGTTATATCTAAAGACAAAAATATAACAACGGGCCCCGATTTAGATACTGTACCAATACCTTCTATTGTGTTGAATGATGAGCGTGTAGTTAAAACGCTGGACATGGTGTTTGGTCAGCCGGTTGAAGATTCATCAGATGTATTTAATAAAACCTATCGAAAAGACCAACAAGACGATCCTGAATATTGGAATCAAGATGATGTAGTTAATAATGATTCGGCTAAAGTGTTTGATGTAGAAGAGGCGAGTAAGCCTAATTTAGAGAATATGAGATTTTGGCAAAAGTATGGTGAGCCTAAAATAATCTTAGAGTTTGGGTGTGGTGGCGGTAGAATATTGGCTGGTTGGGTAAATGTAAATCTTGGTGTTGATAAAATAATAAGATTATATGGTTTAGACCATTCTGAGAAAGCTATAGAAAAAGCCAAAGAGCGTTTACCTAATATACATTTTTATTGTGGGACTATAGATCAGTTTTCCGGTAAATTTAACCAAGAAATGGATATGGTTTACACTCATACTTGTTTGCAACATAATTCAGACTATAAACAAAAAGAGATATTTAAGGCTTTTTATAAAGTATTGGCCCCAAAAGGTATATTATACCTTATGAATGAAATGACGTTTAGTCAGCATAAATGGCCAGAGCATGCTCCTGTAGAAAAATCTATGTCACCAGGGTTTGCGGATGATAGGGGTAGTGCCGGTACGGCTGCATGGTGGATAGTTAGAATTTGTGATGCTGGTTTTGAGTTATTAGAATACGAAGAAAGCCGATATGTATTTAGGAAGATAGACGGGTTGAATAATGTATAATTATAATATAGGCAATATAACAAATGTTGACGAATTATTTAAGGCTTTAGGTACACCGCATGGCGTGGAGCCTCTTGAATCTACACCGTTTTTGCATGTTTGGCAAGATCGTGATGAGAGCAAAGAGTTTTTCAGGCAAGTACGAGAATATTTTAATAAAGAGAATGGTTATATAGCTAATATACTTGAAATAGGTGGACATGTTGGCGGACACGCCGTTATGTTATCTACTCTTATTAAAGATTTTGGTTATATGGTTGTAATTGAACCTGAACTGCATAAGTTATTTTTGCGAAATATTGTTAAAGAAGTAATCCGGCCTAAAGAATTGATACACTTACCATTTATGTCTGAGGATTTAGAGTGTATCAATATAGTAGCAGATTTTGTGGAACGTCGTGGGTTATTTCAATTGATTGTGGCTGATGGCGCCCATAGCGTTGTTGGCGTTAAGGCTGATTTTCTAAATTATTGGCCTATGTTATCGTCACCTGGTGTTTTTATGATTCACGATATAGGTTATTTTGAGGTTAGAGAGGCGTGGGAGTTTATTAAAAATGCTGGTGATTATCAAACTATAACTATTGAGTTATATCGTGAACGTGAAGAGCAAAAAGGTTTAGAGACTACTTGCAATGGTGTTGGTTTGATATTTAAGTCTGGATAATGTATTATCCACGACGTAGAAGGTTTTAACCTTCAAGTAAGGGGCGTATGATGAAAATTTTAGTGACAGGTGGCAGTGGTTTTGTTGGTGGTGCTATTATAAAAAATTTGTTGCAACAAAGTGACGCCAAAATAATGATGTGGGATAATAGATTACCAAAAAATCCACTAGGTTGTTATTTTATTAAGTGTGATATTACCGAAGAACTGCCTACCACAAAACCGTATGATCTAGTATTTCATTGCGCCGGATTACTTGGTACTGAATCGTTATTTAAGAATATTAAAGAAGCTACAATGGTTAATATTATGGGGACGCTTAATATATTAGAATTACATAGAGACCATGGTTTTATTGTACAGCTTAATATACTAGGCGATTGGCTTAATCCGTATATGATTTCTAAAAGGGCTGCTGAGAATTATGGATTGATGTATAGAAAATGGTATAATACAAGGTATGTCAGCGTCAGACCTACGGTTATATACGGGCCGGGCCAAAGTATGCTACAGAAGAAAGTTGCACCAACATTTATAAATGCTGCATTAAGAAATGAGCCGATTCCAATTTATGGCGATGGTAGTTATATGATGCCTTTGCTATTCGTAAAAGATGTTGCTAGTTATATCGTGGCTATTGGCTTAAACAATTTTAATGATTATGCCAAAATAGATATTGGGTCATTAACCCATCGTGTAACTGTTAAAGAACTTGCCGAATTAGTTATATCTTTAACTGGCTCTACTAGTAAATTAGAGTACAAGCCAATGAGAATTGGACAACCTTTATCTGCTAAAGATGCAGGGGCTAATTTGGATTTAATTAAAGGCATAGAAGAAATCACCCCCTTTAACGAGACTCCATTGGAAGTTGGTTTGCAGGAAACTATTAACTACTACAAGGGTTTGATGTAATGGTAACTGCTGTAACGGCATGTTGGGATAGACCTGATCAATTAGAAATGCACCTTGAGTCATTATCTAAACAGACCGTTGTGCCAAAATGTATTGTAGTTGATAATATGTCTGAACCTGAAAATAATGATAGGCAAATAAAAGTATGTGAACAATATAATGCTCCATATTTTCAGCCTATGTGGAAGTTAAAAAGACATAGGTTGTCTAGTTGTTGTAATATTGGATTAAAATGGGTTGATACAGAGTTTGTATGTTTTCTTGACCCGGATTCTATTTTTGATAATACTTATATCGAGCAATGTATGGATTTAATGTCTAGGTATTCTAATATGGCGATGGCTACGCCACAATATAAAATACCGGATTGGGTTCGTACTAAAAGATTATTAGATTATGGTTATGATTTATCTAATATTGCTATAATGGACAGTGGTAAAAAAGTTTTTATAAATTTTTGGCTAGATGGTCAAACAAGATGTATGTCAACTGTGGCTGACCCAAAACCTATTTTACATACATTTCATTTTGATGGAAACGTTTGGTTTAGAACCAAATTCGCAAAACAGTTTAAGATATTTGACTCAAAAATAATTGATCATCAGGGAAGCAGGAGCAATGCCGCTATGGTTGGTTTGGTAAATGGTGCATCTTTAGTAATAATAAAAGATTTAGCTGGTTACCATATAGAGCATGACAAAGTTTTTTCTACGGTATCGAAATCTAACGAACTAAAAGTACAACGGTATTTAGATAAAAAATGGGGTACTACCGTTGTACCGTCTTTTAACAAGTTAATTCTAATAGGGGGCTAAAATGAAAAGGTTAGGGGCGTATATGTATGTGATAAACGGTGTCAAGCACGATATGCCGTTTATAGAGTCTATTCAATCTGTATTACCGGTAGTAGAGGAAATACATATTGTTACAGACCAGCGGTTTAATGATGGTACTATAGAAAAAATAAATGGCTTGAATGACCAAAGAATTCATTTACACATTGTCGATCTCGATTTAGAAAATCCCGCTTTGGATGGTGCAACCAAACAACTTGCAAGGCAATTTTGTACCGCACCGTTTCTTGTGCAAATGGATTGTGATGAAGTATTTAGAACCGAGGATTATTTTAAGATAAACTTACTTAAAGAGAATTGGCCATCTAAGATAAGCATTGTAGGAACCGGTGTAATAAATTGGTTTAACGGGGATCATGTTAAATTATCCGCTGCCGGTTCTGTTAAAGAAAGATTTACAGATGGACGGTTAGATATTTTTCATGGCATACCGGTTCATTTAAGGATACCTGAAAAAGAAAATAATGGCAAATATTATTATGCTCAACCTGAATCTACAGACGGGGCAGGACTAATAGACGCAGTAGGTAACCCTTTAGTACCGCAGTTATTTTTTGCACAGGGCGATAATCCTATAAAGGATATTGATACTACCAACTCTATATGGATACACCATTATTCATGGTATTCATTACCTCGTAAATGGGAAATGAAACAAACATGGCATTACATGTGGGGCCGTTTGTTTGGTAGATATAAATCGTTGGCAGAGTATAAAAAAGATATAGATGGCGAAGTAGTAGATTTTTGGGGGCCTAGTATTTCCAAACCTCATGATGTATATTTTGAGCCTATTGCAGATGAAATGCAAGATAAAAGTATTGTAAAGGCTAAGAATATACAACATCCTGATATTATGAAAGATTGGTTAAGCAGGCAAAGAGTGTATATACCGCCAAGGTGTATAGATTTAAGTCCATTTAATAAGAAAATATATTTTGGCAAAGGTAAAAAAATCAATATGAATAAAACTACATTTTCATTTGAGAAATTGAGTAATGAGAGTAATAATTGATACAGTAAAAATTATAGCTAATCAGCGTATATTACAACGGCTGACTTATAACCCTCATTATACGCTCACCCTTTATGATAATGTAAGCCATCAAGAAAAAGTTAATCTTAATGAATTTTTGCCACCGGCGGGAAAGCAATAAGAGGTGTGTTATGAGATTGGTACAAATAAGAGATGCTTTCAGGGGTAGAGTAGAGGATTCGGCTTTTTGGGATGATACTAAAGTTAATCAAATGGTTAACGATGCTGTATCATCTATACTTAGTTTTTTTGAGGTTACAAGAATAAAATACCAAGATACTATTACTACTGTTGCAAGCAGGCAACGGTATGATAAACCGTTTCATCATATTGAAACGCATTTATTTTATATGAATAGCACATATGACCGTAGTCTTATTATTATACAAGACCCAAGAAGTATTCATAGAATGGTATCAGATTTAGCGCAAGAAGGCGTACCAACGCATGTGTTTTTTTGGGGTCATAGTGATAAAGAAGAGATACATTTTTATCCAGTACCTAATGGTGCGTATAGTATAGACCATTATTATTGGGGTACTCATGCCTTATTGGTATTGGATGATGATGAACCTTTAATTCCAAGAGAACATCACCAGCATTTAGTAGACTATTGCCATTTACGAACTAAAGCAGATGATATTGGTACGCTGACCGCAGAATTAGCTTTTGAGGCTTGGTGGGATAACAGGTTAATGAAAATGAAAATTGCTAATGCTGCTAAGGCAGACGAAAGAAATAGTACCGCTCCCGGTAATGCTAAAGCCTTATTTGGATACGAGGGTATGGTAGGCGACGCCAGGCTTTCTTTGTCTTTATCTAGTAGCACATATAGGTGGTAGGTATGGGTAATTTATTATACAAGCATATACTTAGATTAGATGGAGGTGTTGTTAATGTGTCCGCCTTAGAGGTTGGACAAGAGGCCTTGAATATGCTGCGTGATGGCCAAAATATACGCACAAGAACCGGTATGCCGGTAGGAAGATTAGGCTCTGTTCAATACTCTGACTTTAGTGCTATTGGCGCAATACAAGGTTTAGAACTTGGCCCAATATTTGAGTATAAACGAGAATATGATAATGCCGGTAATAGTGATTTCTTTTATGCTATATTGTTTTCGGTTGGTACTAATTATTATTCTGTAGAAATAGATGATGACCCCGATACTATTATAGTTGTATCTACGTCAATGAATAGTGGTGATTTTTTTGCTGTCAACCTGTTTGATTATATGTGGGTGGCAACCGGGAAAGACCCTATTATGCTAATGGAAGGTAATACTACATTTACATTAGCGGGAATTGTAGCGCCAGTGGCTATGACTAATGCTGGCATTAGCCCTGTAGGTATTTATTCAAGAAAGTATAAGTATACTTATTATAATAGTTCTAACCCTATGCACAGAGAGTCTGAGGCTAGTATAGAATTAAATCAACCTGGACTAGCTAATGCCGCACCAAACCATACATATAATTATACACAAGCTGTAGACCCTCAGATTGATACTTATAAATTTTATGCTACTGAATTTTGGGAAACAGGTGTTGACGCCGTAAAAACAGAATTTTATTTATTAAATACAAAAACATTAGCGCAGGCTATTGCCGATGGTTTTATACTAAATGATACAACAAACGATGCTAATCTAACCCTTCGTGCCGCATATGATACTACTAAGCGGGGAGTACCGCCAGAATTTAAGTACCCATTATGGCATGAAGGTGTATTATATGGTGCAGGAGAAGAGGCTAATCCAAGTGTATTATATTATAGCATTCCTACTAAACCGTTTTATTTTGATCCAGATGATTGGGAAGGTGTTTCAAGAGATGACGGTGATATAATTACAGGCTTAGGTTCTATAGGTAGAACAAGATTTATATTTAAGAAGAACAGTATATGGCAATGGACTGGTGATCCATCAAGTGCGATTCCAATTACTGCCGTAGAAAGACCTGATGCTTCGATGAATATGACCAGACTTGGTATAGGATGTGCAGACCCAAGGTCGCTAGCTGCATGGTTAAACTCTCTAATTTTTAGGGCTACGGATGGACATGTCTATATGCTTGATAATGAGCGTATCGTTCAGCTATCCACGTATGTTCCAGACTGGATGGAGAATCTCTCTAATGACGCTATATCATGCGTTTTTGATGACTATTACATCATAAAACAAGGACTTTTTACTTATGTATGCGATCTTAGAAAAGAAGAATTTGGATGGCAAGGAAGAGACTTTCCTGTTGCGCCAAATTATTTTCTTATAGATCATGTAGGGCGGTGCTTGGGTAGTTCTGGCGATGGCATCATAAGATATTATACAGGCACTACAGATTTGGGTTCTGTTATTAGTAAAGAAGCTAGAGGCCCTTATGCCAGATTATCCACAGGTGATACCGAAGCATCTATTAGAGAATTGATAGTAGAAGATAGAAATAGAGATGGTGATTATATTGCTTATATGTATAATGAAGATGATACCTTATTAAACATGGGTACATATACAACGTCTGATAGAAAGTTTTATGTAGGTGGAGGAAGGGGAAATTTTGCTTCGCCTAAAATAACATGGACTGGTAATGCTAACCCTTTACAACTAGCAATAGGATATAGACCAGTAAGGAGGCATTAATATGGCTGCACCGGCTACTCATAAACCAAGAAAAGATTTAAGCACAAGAACTCAAAGAGCGGTAACCCTTTATGAAAGAGTGGATATTGGCCGACCAGCAGGTTTGGCAAATGATAAAAAACCAAACTGGCAACATTATAGATTACCGTTGAAAGAAGGTGCAAAATAATGGGAGGCTATTGGAGTGGTGTAGGTAAAGAAATCGGTGGTTTTTTTAATGACTTGCCTTTAATCGGTGCATTTATACCAGATCAAGAATGGCCACTTCCTGAACGTCCTTCGCTAGGGTTGGAATCTAGAAAGTTACAAGACCAACACGCCAAGGCTATAGCACAATATACCAACAGAATGATGCAAAATAATATTGGTATGGTTAATAGGAATTTTGCATCATTGAACCGAGGCGATAGCGGGCAAAGAAATCAGGCCATACAAGAGACCGTTGCTAATACTACATTTGCTGGTGCAAATGCTGTTGGGCAAGGGTCTCTTGGAATACTCAATGCCTTAATTAACGCTCAACTTGGTAGAGAGCAGATGGATGAAACTAGAATGTTTAGACAGGCTCAAATAAATGCCGGTGGTGGCGGAGCTATGGATGACCTTGAACAAATATTACAATATTATTTATTAGCTCAAGGATTACCTTCTGGTGGTGGCAGTGGTGGTGGCGCAGCTTTAACAAGAACCTATGCAGGATTAAAATCTTGACGGTTTTACCGTCTACGACGTAGAAGGCTTTAAGCCTTCAAGTAGGGAGAGTATTATGGCCAGGCAAGGAGAAGGATTCCATATTCCAAAGCGTAGCCCTTTATTAAGGCTTATCAATGTTGCCATACAGGCCAAATTCCAAAACAAGAAATTGGAATTAGGTCTTGATGAACAGAGTAAGGATGTTACCTTAGAAACATTAAGGCAATCAGGTAGAAAAGAACTGGCCAAATTTACTAAAGGGTTAGAGGAAGCCTCTGATGTAAGAAAATTTGAGCGGGAAGAAGAAGAACGACAGGCCGATATAAATTTGACAAAAACCAGAACAGAAGATATACCAATCGGCAGGGCTCAAATAAAAGAATTACAAAGCTTAGAGTTTTTTCAGAATAAATCTTTGGAGGCTTATAAACAAGGTTTACAAAAAGATGAATTAACTTACGTCAATGGTTTAACATTAAGAAGAGATAAGAAACTAGCCGACCTTCGTAGGTTAGAAAGTAGGTATAGTTCTGAGTTAATGTCAGACCGAGATAAAGAAATCTTTGAGCGTAATAGGCCTAAATGGCAAGCAGACATAAACAAAATTGAAAATGATATACTTATAGCCACTCAAGGACAAGATTTGGCCGAAGCTGTACTTGCATACCAAAAAGCTGCTGATACAGATGCAATGAATTGGGATATAAAAAAAACATCTATGGAGCTAAATGCTAAATTAGCTTTTATGTTGTTTAGTGCAGATGAAGCGATGGCGTTTGAGCAAACTAAGCAGGCTATGGAATTTTATTATACTAGTCAAGGTGCCGAAGGTGCTGAATCTGTTGCTTATAGGCAAATTGCATTACAAACCCTAAAGTCTCATAATAGTAATATGGAGAGCCTAGCGTGGCAGAAATTCATAAAGCAGCAGATGTACCATACGAAAAAATACAACCAGAATGGCGTCCTACTGGTTTTATAAGGCAAACAGCAAGAGCTATAGGATTAGATGCAAAAGCTGGAGACCTTACACTTGCCGAAAGTACTAATACTAAACTTGTTGATACTGCAAAAAGTTTGGTAACAGATTATAACGTTAGCGATCCACCATGGACTGATGATAATAAAACATGGATTAAATCTGAATTTAGTCTTAGTGCTGACGAGGTGAATGAGCTAGAATTATTATTTAAGAAATCTGATAAAGATGTTATTAGGCCACAACCAGAACTTTTTCAATTACCAGATAAGCGAATTGATATAGAAAAAGAAATGAAAAAAATACTGGCGGGTGCAAAACCTGTTGGTCAATCATTAGGCCCACCTGATTTTGCAAGTGATATAAACATACAGCCACAACCAAAGAAATTACTACGCCCTGCAAAGCGTACCGCTAAAGTAGAACCTAATTTACCAATAGGCCTTACAAAACCTGTTGGTCAATCATTGAGTTCACCTGATTTTTCAAGTGATATAAATGTAGAACCTAAACCAAAAAAATTACTACGTCCTATAAAACGTACTACCAGAGTGGAAGCCAATTTACCTACAGGACTTACAAAACCTGCTACTAAAAAAATATTAAAAACTAAGCAACAGGGAGTACCGACGGGTGGACAACCAGTTCCGATTGTTGTTAGGGTTATTGATGATATGAAAGACAGTAGTATTACTGTGATTCCTGAACAAATACGCCAGGAAATGCTTGTTGATGGATATACAGAAGAGCAGATAAGGTATATTGAAAAAACTATAGCGACTAAACTATCCGCAGGAACGGTGGGAACTAGCGTTAAGAAGTTAGCTACACCTAAACCGCTTAACCTTAAGGGGAGTCGTATTGAGGCGGCGGAGAGAACTATAACTAGGTTGGTAAGAGAGAATAGAATAGAATTAACCGAGGACGAACGGGATCAACTTTTAGATAAAAATATAAATTGGAAGTATGTTATACTTCATGCTAGTGAGGCGATTAAGTAATGGGTAAAGGGGCGTTTCCAAAAAAAGATTCTAGTCTTGACGGTAAAACCGTCCATGACGTAGAAGGCTTACAGCCTTCAAGTAAGGGTGCATTTCCTAAAAAAGATACTGAGACCAAGGGGGCTTTTACTAAGAAGGAGGAAGGCAGGGTGTCGTCTGAGACTATTGTAGCCCCTAACGACCAGGCGACACAACCTTCCTTCTGGGATAGAGCATTAGGTTATTATGCGGCAGCGGGTATTGCTGAAAGCGAAGCGGCAGAATTGCAAGCCGAAGCCAGCTTAAAAATAATAGGCGACATACAACGCTCATACAACGCCCTTTATACCGGTGTTAATGAATTTTTTATAGCAGACCAGGCATTATCTAGGTCTATATTTAAGCCTAAGAAGAATCAACCTAAAGCCGAGTTTCCACTTTCTGCACTTGCTAACGGGATGAGAGATGGTTGGAACAATATTAAAACAACCCACGCAAGAGATGTGCTAAATACAGTGACTATTGGCCCAGAGAATGCTAAAAAAATAGATGCTCGGTTAGAGCAATCCAAATGGGGTCGTGCATGGCTTACGGCTGAGGATATGATTGGTGATATGATAGTAGATTTTGCTATAGATGGAGCTATTCTATCTAAAATTAAACCCATTAGAGGTAGGGTTACATTAGCATTAGAAGGTGAAGAAATATACATCAAGAAATTTTGGGATGATATGAAAATGCCTTTAGGTGCATCAAGAGAAAGCACCCAAAGAATTATAAATGAAACCGCCAAACAGTTTATGCCACTCAATACACCTATAGATGAATTATTATTAAACCGTATGATGCGTAGTGATGATATTCCGCAGGCTATAGGCAGGCAAGGCGAATTGCTACTTGATAATTTAGGCAATCCTATTGCAACACGGGTAACACCAAGCCATGTTGTTATTAAAAATATAGATAAACAAATATTAAAGAAAGAAAAAGATATAGCCAAATGGGTAAGTAATATAGCTGATGTTTCAAACCCTAGAATAAAACAATACACCAACCGATTAAGAGATGTGGGTGAAGTGTCTGGTAGTTTATATCGTGGCGGTATGGATGTTGATAAACCATTAAACCTTAATAAAATATTTAGAGCTATTGAGAATAATCAAAAACAACTTAGCAAATGGCAAGCACGTAAACAATATCTAATAGGTCTTATGTCTGATGCTAACCAAGAAATAGTATTACTAAATAATACTAAAACAATTTCACCAAAAATAAATTATGCTGTTGCTTCTAGGGCTTTAAGAGAATCTGCTATAGATAGGTATATAGCAGCCCATGGCGTAACTTCTAAGTCTATATTAGAAACAACCAAAAAAGTCAGTCGCCGTATAACTAAAGTAGAAATACAAAAATCAGTTGACCAAATGATAGATGCCGTTACTGTGGGTAGATTAAAAAACAGAACCGGACTCGGCAAAGGTACGCCATGGGATTTATTAACCGATGATGAGTTTTTACGGGTGCATGATTTTGTAGATTATATGTCAAAAAACCCTGATGCTTTTCAGTTTAAGAAAAGTGTTGTATCTACAATACCAATATGGCCTCTTAAAGGTAGACGTGTTAGAATAGTTCCGCCATGGTACAATATATGGATGCCTACAGATAGATGGTTAGCCAGAAGTAACGCATCTAAAATTTTAGACCCCCTTAAACATGCAGATGTATCTTCTACCAGGCATACTATTAGAGTGATGGATGGCTGGAGAGAATTATTAGCAAAAAATTGGGGTAGAAACGCTGCTAAAAATAATGAATTACAACGTCATATATTCTGGGCTGCTGATGGGCAATTTGATAGAATAACCGAGCTTAGAAGAGCCGGTAAAATAACATCAAGCTACCATGCTAACGTATTAGAAGCCGGTGAATACATCAATAATACCTTTAATGAACTTGCCGATATGTTTGAGAGTGCTAATAGGTGGGCGGATGGCTTAAAACGACAACAATACTATATTCGGCATACCGTTAAGAGAGCAGTAGAAGAAGCTGGTGACGATGCTTTAATGGTATCAAGATTGATAGAACCTTATGATCATGCTTTTGGTAAACGTATTGATATATCAGAATTTAAGCGACGGGTATTGCATGACCATGAACTTATAGAACATGCCGATGCGGCCCTTAAAGCTGGTTTAAGTCATGAGGTATATAAATACTGGTGGGAGCCCGCTTTCTTTGAGGCAGATGGTATGGCTCTAATGACCGGTAATGATAATGTTATAAATAAAGTACAAGACTTTATTAAGTACGGCCTAAAAGGGGAGATAACTCCAACCGAAAGAAAATACGAACCGGCATTCAAGGTGCTTAATAGAATTGTTAATACTACAGCCAATTTAATACCTGGTGTAACTTATGAAATGCAGAACAGGGCTACCAGGCAGTTATCGAACTCCTTTAGAAAGCTAACATATCAAGGCGCTTTATGGGGAAGGCCTAAACCTGCTATTAGAAATGCCACACAAACCCTACTTGGAATACCAATGTCAACATATAAAGACTGGTGGTGGGGTCAGCGTTCTATATTTACAGAAGGTGGTCAAGAACTAGCAAATAGCCATGCTAAATTATTAGTAGGTAGGTCTGCACTATCTGATTATGATATAAGAAGCTTGTCAGGTATTGGCGAATTAGGACATAAAATGTTTAGAGGGGCTGATGCTGCTAATATTAAATCTAACTTTAACGCCTTTGCCCATTACTTAATAAATAACAACCCAAAATATATAGATACGGTAAGAAAATACGGTAAGTTTACTAAAGGAGATATACATGGGTCAGCCCAAACTATATCAAGAGCCTTTCATGCCAAAGAGTTACCGCAAGTTTTAGATTTGGCAAATGATATGGTCAGAACATCACAGTACCTATACACTCCTTTAGGAATGTCACCAGCAATGTATATATACGGCCCGGCAGGTAGGGCGGCTACTCAGTTTTCTACATGGTTTTCTAATATGTATTTTTCGTATTTACCTGATTTATTAGAAAGTAGTTTAACAGGTATAGGTCCTGGTGGTAGAATTTTAACAGGTATGGAAAGAACCGGGATATTAAAATTTGCTTTTAATGGAATTGTATTAGAAAAAGCTGGTGCTGCTATGGGGTTTAATTTAACTGGCGTTACTATGGCAGGTGCTATTCCAAGGCATGTAGCACCTGCCATTAAATTTGCACAAGGAGCAATAGAGTTTACACTAGGTGGATTACAAGCAGGTCTTGGTGATAGAGAAGGATGGGTGCGTATGGGTAAAGGCATACAAACAGCAGAACGAGGACTAACATTTGCTAGGCTTAGAGTTGGTAAAATTCCCCTACCTCACCCTTCTATACTGTTGACCAGGGAGCTTACCGATGTTGTAAAAGGAAAAAAGCATTTGCTTGGTTTAGTTGTACCATTAAAAGAAAAGAAAAAACGCTAAAGTTCTACCTTATTATAATATACCCATTCAGATAGTCTGTATATATAAGCAGTAAAATCATGAAAATGCAATACTCCGTAGCCACCTTTTATATTTTCCAATGAAGAGAATTTAATTTGCATATGCTTACCACGTTCTTTAACTCTCCACGCATGACCTGACGGTGGCCCTAATGGTTTATAACTAACTACTGCCATTTCTTCTTTACTATACCAATTTATACTTACAGCAGCATGGGCGTAGCCATCTCTATCCATAAGTCTAGCGCAGTACAAAGTTAGTTTTCTTAACTCATCTTCCTTTAGTATAAATGTTTCTGGGCTTTGTGTGGATTTATGGTCTATTCTATACCTAATAAATTTTCCACCTAATATAATATCACACAAGACATCACCAGAATTCTTTTCTCTATCCCCATAATGCGCTCGTACTTTAACGCCAAGGTTTTCTAATTTACGAATCAACCGCTCTTCTTGCCGTTTAGAATATTTTAGTATATTGCTACGTGATTTCATTATTGGCCTCCTTAGCTCTCTGCACCCATAAACTTAAATTTAACATCTATACGTTTTGTTGTATCAATAACATTTGTAGTTAGGTCAACAAACTCAAATTTTATTTGGGTAAATAGTTGAACATTTTTGGTGCCATGCTGTAATACAGCCCCTGCATACATTTTTACGGCATCATTAAAATCGTTACAAGAACCGTATTGTTTATACGCTAAACCAAACGCTTCTTTATCTTGATAAAAAATTTCGTATTTCATTTCATCCCCAATACTTTTAGTATTTTAGGTGTTAGGTCATCAATATTATCGTCCATAAAAGCAAAGGCTAGTAGCTCGTCAAGTTCTTCACGTTCCGGGTCTGTTGCACTTAAAGTTCTGGAGTGACGCTTTATCCACCATTCAAAATGAGGTGTTGGTTCTATTCCACCGCATTCAAATACTGTATAACGTACTGCTTTGCAAATAACCTTTGCTACAACCCTAAATAAAGCATCATCTTGTAGGCTAATTATTTCCTTTAGTGCCGCCTCGATGTTTGTTTCAAGCGTTGGAAACATAACTTTGCTCCATCTGTGCGTGACCATAAGTTTCAACCACACGGTCTAGGTTTTCTTTACATTCATTAACCTTCCACTCCATTACTAGTCTATCGTATTTGTAAGGTATAGAAATACACCAACAAATAGTTAAACTGGCTGTTTGCCGGTTAGTATAATGATACCATTGTGCTATAACGTAAAAATACTCACTGGTCTCAGACCAATAACCTGTAATTTTGTAATCTGTAATACCATATTCGGCTAACAAACAAATTACAACAGTTTTAAGCATATGCCATGGTTGTTGTCTTAAAACGGTACACCTCCTGTCTCGTCTACCCATTTCTTTTGGTAGGTAACTCTAGCATTATGTGGCATTAAATGATATTGAAAAGGTTTCAATGCTTCCCTACAAGCCATATACTGCGCCCTAAATTTTCTAAATGTTGGATCGCTGCGGGCTGTTGCAAATTCTCCTTTTTCCGGCCATTCATCTTCATCAAATGTCACACTAATCCATGCCAAATATTCAGGGTCATGGTACTTTTTTGCGGCATCTTCATAAAGGGCTTTATAGTCCTTTAATAATGCCCTAAGTTGTTCTAGTTCAAGATTCATTATTGTCACCATTGGTTAATTTCTTTGGTGGTTCTGGGAGCTTTTTTGGTGCTTTTCGCCATTCTCCATCTACATAATTTCTTCGCCTAGGCTCACATATGCCAAACCCTCCACGCATACCTCCACGAAAAAAGCTAAGCCAATTATCTGTTAAATTAGAAACCTTTTCATCAATTTTATCCAGCCTGTTTTCTCTTACTTGCCTTTCTGCTTCTGATAATGGTTTATCATCCCATGCTCTGATGCCGGAAATTACCATTTTGCCACGGGGAATAAATTTTCCGCTTGTGTTTTGTCCAGGCCTAAAACCGCTTTCCATAAAGTCTCTTTGAGCTGCGTGCATGTGGTAATTTGGATAGATCGGCATCCACTGCCAGCGAGCTTCACTTCGAGGATAAGCCACTCTGCTAAATTGATCATACGGCTCCCTTGCTGGCCATAAAGACTCATCCCAATCTGTGTAACCTGCCTGTTTCTCTACCAGATAATCTACCTTAGGATCGGTGATACCAGTACGACTACTAAATTCTTCAATGCTACCTATATCAGTTTCTTGGGCTTTAATATAGCTATCAATAACAGGATCAGTAATACCGGTACGTTTGCTAAATTCTTGTATAATTGCCAGATTAGATTTCATTTTCTTATTCCCCCTGTATATAGTAGGCGTACCCATTCTTATCTGTTAATGGTATGTTTGGGTCTCCACTAACCCTATGTTCAGGATATTCATAATGAAAATCCTCAAAGATAACAGGTAGTAGTTTCTTGAGCGTGGTTAGTAAATCACACATCATATACCTAATCTCCCAATGCGCCTTTTTTTGGGTACGCATTTTCATGATGTGTCGCCACTGTCTAAAGTTTGCAGTAACCATTATCTTAGAAGCTATACCTATGGGGAGAAATTGACGAGCATCTTCTGGAGGCCAGCCGTCTTTTCGTAAAGATTGATATACATGTTCAATTTCATCCGGGCCAAATAATTGTAGCTGTTTAGTAATAGATAAACCATTCTCAATAGCACCCAAGGTACTGGTTTTTGGTAATTTTTGGTGCGGAGGATAGATGAAAGTTAGTTCTGCCTTATCCAAATCCATTTTCCCACCATCATAATCTACATACCGTGTAGATTCTTGCGAGAACGAGGCTAGTCTCTGCCTAACCAACTCGTGAGTAAAGCCTCTTGAAACGTCAGAGAAAATAACGGTTAAAGAACTGTGTTCTATAACCGATTCATGCCCACGCTTTATTAACATGCGGATAAACTTAGCGCATTGGTCTAAATTTGTTATGCCTTTATCTGATCTGTAACATATACGTCCAGCTACTTCTATAACACGTAATTGGCTACGCAAATCTGCTATAGTTTGCATGATCTGAAATGTACCTTCGCCACGCATAAACTCATCATTAGTATTGCCTCTGTGTAGAATCTTAGCCATAATTTTTTCTCTCCAATTTGTACATTGCCATTGAGGCTATTTTTAATGCAAGAGTACTGACCTGTACCGCCTCATCTATAACATTTTGTAGCTGAACTTCTATATATTCTGGTGAACCGGCATCCATACAATAGTTATTCATGGCTTCATGAAGTTCACCAATTTCTTTGCCTAAAATACCCATCCATGTTTGCCCATGATGTATTTGATGCCCCCATTTTTTTATTTGCCGGTTATGCTCTGCTCTAACTTGGTTAAATAATTTTGGCCACCAATGTTTAGGAAACCCTTGATCAGCCATCTCTTTTTTAGAACCCATCATCAACCTCCGCTTCGACCTCTTCGGCCGTAATATATGTACCATCAAATTCATCCGGTAGTACATACTCTACAAATTTTACACCTAATTCTGTTTTAACAAAATGACCTCTCGCTGTAGTATCTAGTAGTTTATTAGCGGTAAACCATGACAAACAATCTTTGATTTCTTTTTCTAAAAACTGTCCAGCAATTGCTAATTCTTTTGGTCTGGTGTATTCGTTAATCATTAACCATCTTATTAAAAACTCATGCTCAAATTGCCAGCGTTGTTTTAATTCTTCTAACAGCCTTTTTTTATCTTCTTCACGTAAGGTAAACGTTGTATAGCTTTTAGAATACGCCAAATATTTCATAGAAGGTTCTGAATATAATTCATTAAGAAAATTATAAGCATACCTTACCGCTTCTGGGGTTACAAGTAATTCATTATTTTTGTTTACTGAGTACATTCTAACAGCAACCGCAACCGCGATTTTTGCTAATTTATGCCTAAAATCTCCTGGCTCTACTAAGGGGATAGTCGCCACGTACTGTTGGCACATAACATTAGCAAATTTTAATATCAACCGTTCCACCTTGTCAGATATTTTAATCATATCTGGCTCTAGTTTCCAAGCCCATAATACATGGTCATGGCATATCTGATCAACATAAGGATTTGGTTTTGATTCTAAATCTTCTATGTTAAGGTTAATCATTTCATCATCTATTTGGTTAGATGACATTCCAACAGCATAGGTAAACCTACTAATATCTTGTCGTTCTGGCAACAAATCTAATAATGCTAAAACAGGATAAAAATAGGTGCCCATAGTTTTTTTACCAATAGCATTGGTCAATGTGATTAAACGTGTTGCACATTTGGCTTTGCCAAATACAGCCTGTGTTACCGTAACTTCGCCTGACGACCTTGCTTCTGTAAGTTCTGCAAAACCACCATCGGCAATAAACTTATTGGCTTCATCAATAAAAACTAATCGCCTATGGTGTCTAGGTAAAACTCCCCATGTTATATATGATGGCTCGTTTTCTTTAGTAACAATAGTAAATAATACTCCTGTACGCCTGGCGGCTTCACCTGATATTTTAACACCTAAATCAAAATGACGCATAAGCATCTCGGCTATTTTAGATTTTCCCTGCCTTGTATCACCAGCTAACAGTATATCGAGCCTTCCATTGATAATTTCACGCTGAAATAGAAATTGGTTTACGCTATGATAAACCAAATCTACGGCTCGTATTACAATCTCCCTTCCCCACACTCTACATATATGGTAATTAAGAGTTTCGGCTATGTGCTTGTGTTTACTTTCATAAGTTTCGTGTTCGCCTGGTTGAAAAACCTTAGATCGTTGACGCATTTTAGGTGTCATCTTAAATGTGGATAACGTATCAGCCAATGGCTCTGCTTGGTCTATTACCAACACCGCTACATTAGTTTTATCATGAATATGGACATAACCAGAGAATTCATAACCTCGATTTGGTTCTAAACCATGGCCTACATAGTATATGGTTTGCCTGGTATAGCGATCTTCTTCTGAATATTGGTTAGCTACCATCGGTGCGATATATATTATTTCTACATTTTGGTATTCTACATCAAAATGCCAGACACTACAACCTCCACCACCCCCTCGTCTTGAAGGTAAGCCTCCTAACTGCCCCACTTTAGCAATGAGCGGTTGATTAGACGGTAAAAGAAACAATAATATTCCCGGGCTTTTAATAGAAATATTTATAGTTATTCCATCAGGTGATTCATATAAAGGGCATGAAGCGCATTTACCACTCTGTACCGGTTTGCACCAATATTTAACAGTTTTAGGAATCATATACGCCGTATCTCTTCTGCCTACTGCTTCTGCGGCTATATATAATCTCTTGCCAAGATTTTTTGCCTGTAAAGCATTGAATAATGATGTTTCTATTCTAACTTCAAGGCTATCCTGGCATTCTTGAGTACAAAAAGCCTCGACACCTGGTATCTGCTTGATGCCATTACATGAAAAACTATATTGTTTACCACTATATACTGAACGGCAAACCTGGTGTATTTCTTTTTTAACTTTTTCAAGATCAACCATTCCCTGTGGAGTAAGGTCGTGCGACACAGTAGGTTTAATATTTTCGGCCCACTTACATAAAGTGTCATACGTTTGATCCATTGGTGTTTCTTGCCACTTAAAATATGCCGTAAGTAAAAACATTGTAAGGTTAGTTGTACCTAATTCTAATAACCCTTTATTCAGTAGATTCTGAATACACGGTGGATGATTATCAAATGAAATTTTTAACGGTGTATACTCAAACTTACCACTAATTGTATGGTTATCTAATGCTTGTTGATATAGTTGTTCGAGTTGTTCTATTGGGCTACCATGGTATTCCTCAAAATGAGGTACTTGCTCTTTAGTAGCCAAATTTTTAATATGCTCTACATCTAAACCTAAAATTTCATCTGTACCTAATGGTATTTTATATAAACCACTATCTCCATGTATTGTATTCTCGACTCGCCACATCCGCCTTCGGCTATATACTGTATCGTCAAACATTTCCAAATCAGCTTTAGTAGCTATATCGTTTGCGATATAACGCCATATTTTAACTAGGTTTGTAGATACATCGGCACCAAAACATTTTGATGGTACAGTTAAATGAAACCCTTTATTGCCACTAAACCAACAAGAGATATAAGCATTATCTAACCCTAAAGACTCAAAATGTTTAATGGTTTTACTTATTCTTTCTAGTGCAACTTTAGGGTCAAACGTTTCTTTACCATTTACTATAATTTTACCATCAAAATCCATGAAAAACGGCATATCAACTTCTTCGTTATCTTGAACCTCTTTGTTAAAAAAGGTTTGGATAGTGGTAAAAATATGTAAAGCATGTTTGTCTTTAGCGCCTTGTACCCATTGTTCTATTTGATTTTCAGGTATTCTAAACCAATACCTTGGCCTTGTACCATCGGCATTTACCCAATGTATATCCTTGTATTGCTCTGCCATCTTTTAATAACCTTTCTATAAATTGCAGACAGCTAAAATTACAAGACTATACTTCTGGGTTAGCATCAATTCCAGCCAGCATATCTACTGTTTCTTTTTGTACCTCTTGTTGGCTAAAATCATACATTTCGTGATTAAATTTTTTACCTGGATTGTGCATTTCCCAACTACGCACTATGGCATCAAGAAAACCATTGTCTTTTAGAAATGTATAGGCACCCCTAAACAGAATATAACCCATTACATCCTTTTTAGTGGTCTCTTTCGGTTTATACCCTGCTGGATTAGGGAATTTACCGTTACCAAGCATCGCCACCGCTTCAATCATTACGTCTACTTGCTCTGGTAAAGTAACGTTAATTGCTTTATTATTTTCAGCCATTATCTATTTCTCCTCTTGAAGGCTAAAGCCTTCAATGACGTGGAAGGTTATTACTTTCCAGTACTAGGGCGCTAAAAAAATCACCTTGCGCCTTGGTTTGTTGTACGGACTCATTCCACCATACCGTTTCGGTTCTCTTTTGCTTATCCTTTAACGCACCATCTCCGGTAAGGCCACTTCTTCTTGTTGTGCCCGCTGCCTGGTTTACAGTATCTATATCCTTATAATACCAACCATTACTTTCTGTTAATTCGGTTGTATATAAGGCGCTATGATAACCACTAAGCATAACCATCCCTTTGCATTGTTTAATAGTGGTTAATAAATCTGCGTGATATTTACTAGTTATATCATACCTATAACCGCCACTACTTCTTGTAGTATCTACATACGGCGGGTCAATATAAAACAAAGTTTTCATAGAATCATATTGCCTAATACAAGCCCTTGCGTCTAAACTTTCTATTTGCACATTCTTAAACCTTATTACTATTTCTGGCAATCTTGCAATAGCTGATAACCAATTAGGTATAGGCGTTGTAGTTATACCTCTTGACCAGCCTCCATGTATATCGCCAGACATACTCATTCTAATTTTTGTGAAGAATAATAAAGCCGCATTCATTTTTTCTTCATCGGTTTTAAGCCGTTCGGCTTCATAGTTTTTAAGCTTAACTATTTTTTTAGCTTGGTTAAATTCTTCTCTTGCATAAGGTATAAGCTGTGCTTTTTCTATAAATTCTTCTGAACGGTTACGAAGTACCCGAAAGAAATTCACCAGTAGAAGATCCTTATCATTATACACTTCTACTTTAGCCGCAGATAAACAAAACCCTACGCTCCAACCTCCGCTAAAGGGTTCGACGTATGTATCATAAGATTCTACCGTTGGAAAGTCTTTGACAATTTCAGGGGCTAAAATGCCCTTACCTCCAAACCACCTAATTGGACTATTCATTATGGCCTCTTTCGTTTACACCGAAACACCACAATATTCCTCCCCAAAGCCACATACTTATAAGTGCGTACAACGCCTCTCTCATTAGTTAGTCTCCTTCATTTTGATTTCTCTGGTGGGTTGGCGGCCTGCCCGTCTACCGCAAAGTTAATATATGTAGCCAAATCATCCATATATTGTTGGGCTTCTTCTTTGGTTTTACTTCGATATAATTCCGGCCCATAACCATATTCTGTATTAAGGACATAAACCACAAAACGGTCATCCGTTTCATTAACTATTTTTATATGTGCCCATAACTCTAAATTAACAAACTCGCCTTTTTCTGTTTTTAACCACATTATTTAATCCTCCTTACAGTTATTACTATCTTCTTCGTTTACCGAAAAAAGTGACCAAATAAACAAGACAAAGCATCCACCTACAATACCAATCGTTATACATATTAGCAGTATTTTCATTAGGCATAAGATAAAACATTCTATTGTAAACCACCGCAAATGCAGTAGGAAATAAATCATTCCCTCACTCCTATCTTAGGTCTGGCAGTATGACAATCCCCATAACTAGTGTATTCATGCCTGCTACTAGGTCTGGTTCTGCATGGAATATTATTTGGTAGTGGGTCGTCTGGTAAATCAATTTCTATGGTTTCTTCGATTCTTAATTCGTCTATAACCTCTTCGTAATCCATTTCTTTTATAAATTTTAGGTCTTTATACTTGAAAATCTTACCGTCTTTTAGGTAGTACATTTTTTCTCTCCATTTCTGCGTTTTTTGAGTCTGCTGGACTGTCTAATATAGCGGAATCGTCAAGCTATGCTGTCTATATGCTCCGTCTGTTATCAGTATGTCCTTTAATACAGACGACTTGCTAGACAGAGCATATAGAGCATGTTCTGTGATGATTTTTAGCTTGACATTCCGCTATATGTAAGTTATTTAGTTATTCTTTGACATCCTGTCGTTTGTCAGTACCCGCAACCGATAACTTTTTGTTCTCGCCTGGTTGATATGGTGGTATAGATTGTTTATATGACAAAGAGTTTTTCTGCCGGTTCAATCTAAAACCTACCACCGATTTGCATTCTTCTAATTCTTGTATTGCCAAAATTAAAGAGCGATGTAAACCAGTAAGGGTATCAATACTATTCTTACTGGCGCCAACACGGTGGGTGGCGGACATAATGGCTTTCATATGCCGCCGCCCTTTTTCATTGACAAAATCCATCTCAGAAATTATCCCTTTGCTTAGTGGTACCATTAGTACCTTCGGTTGGATAATCATTTGATTGGTCTAATTCCAATCCTAAAAACGCATTAACAGTAGCCTCAGCTTCGGGCACATACATCGCTTTGTAGAATACAGTTTTGCCAAGTCTTACCATGTGGTCATCAGTAACTTCACCAGCAGGCTTGAATTGCAGTATACCCCAATTTTGAGACCCTCTTTCCGTATATAGCAAGGCAAATCTGGTGAGTACCGTGGTGTAATCTCTATCAGTAAGCCCACTAAGATATTCACGCCATGGCTTAAGAGATGTTGGTGATAAAGACAACACGCCATAGGTACCACTGTCAGGTGACCATATAAGCAAACGGCGCCCCTCTTTACAAAGCTGACCTCTTCCATCAGTTCCAAATGCAGACCATACACAACCTTCTGCTTTGCCTCTAACGCAGCGAAAATCAGAAGCTACTATAGGCTGTATATGCTCTCTAACCCAAACCGGTGTTTCATCATCTACTGGTTTATTGAGTGTACCATGACCACGAACCTGTTCCATATTTCTAGCAGAACATATTGGCCCAACTTCAAGCCATTTTTTAGCTTCTGTCTCTGCATCTGGTATCCACAATGACGCAGTTGGTTCTACCGAAACTATAAGTCCAATAAACTCTTCGGCAGAGCCAAAACTACCACCTGTAAATACCTTTTTCTGGTTTTCGATTTTCAAGAAACCAGGTTCAAAGATAGCAGTTGCCTGTTTGGATAAAAACGATCTAACCGTTGATGGGTCAACTGGTAATTGAGATGTACCTTCTTCGATAATTTCAGGCTCAGGGGCCTTAGTTGTCGGGTCTTTCTTCTTCTGTGCCATTTTCTTTTATCTCCATGTAATAAGGATCAGGTTCATTCGATATGGAAACTGAACGGGTTATACCTAACATAATAGTAATTCTTCTACCATCTGTTAACCACATACAACGGTCATTACCTTTGAGTACGCCTCTACCAAAATTATAATCAACTTCATTAAAGTTCATTAGTATTGGCATAGATATAGTACCAATGGCGTTTACTAAAGATTGAACCTGATTCAAGTCAC
>LAZR01000598.1_pt1 | contig 26675 bp, 47 predicted proteins | sample 329461 | NCBI WGS metagenome assembly LAZR01 (sample SAMN03002196, study PRJNA259156) | marine sediment metagenome | biome: sea floor; feature: Hydrothermal impacted sediments; material: marine sediment; isolation source: Loki non-amplified sample from Loki's castle hydrothermal vent sediment ...
AGGCTAGTACGTTGTAGTCTGCAAGGGTTAAGCTAATAATAATTTGAGCTGGAGGAGCCACCATGGTCACAGTACAACTGGATACTCAGCCGTCGAGCCCGGCTGTCGTCGTATATGACCCGGGCGATAACCTGGGGAATGGTGTGGTCCAGGGGGCAGGGGGCGCAAACGAGTCGCGCGTCATGCGGCGACCAACCCTGATCGAGGTTGAGAACCTGTTGACAGGCACTACGATTGACGTGCAGGTCAAGACCCTGAACGGTCTCGCCTTCAAGTCATTCGCCGTCCTGGACGGCGCTGTGGACACTGAGTTCCTGGTGGAGTTCTTGCAGCCTTACAACTTCGTGAAGCTGGTCAGGACAGGAGCCCAGAACGCAGTGGCCTCCGCCCAGTTCGGCAACGTCGGTCACGGCGCGCTGTAGGGGGCTGGCATGGCTACCAGAATTCAGCAATTCCCTTTTGGCGGCGGTGGCGGCGGTGGTCTCGATAACGTGATCGAGGACCTGACTCCACAGTTAGGCGGCAATCTCGATACCAACAATTTTAGAATCCTGGTCAATACTGGCCGCGGCATCTACGACCAAAACAACAACGAACAGTTGACCTTCACCCAGTCCGTAGACGCGGTAGGTCAGTTTGTTATGCAAAATGCGGCGGCGGGTATCAATCCGAGACTTATCACAGGCGGTGGCCCTGTTGCTATCGGCATGGATATTGAAACCAAGGGGACCGGGGAACTAAGGTTACAGCCCGGTAACGTCGATGCTATCAGGCTATCTAACACTCCAGGAATCGGTTTCTTTGGTATAACCCCCGTCGCCCGACCAATAGGGGTAGCAGTCACAGACGTTGCCATTCATGCGGCCCTGGTGACATTAGGTTTAATCACAGCGTAATTTTTCAACGAGAGAGGAGATAGCGATGAGTGTACGAGAGACTCTGAAGGACGTGCAGGGGATGTCGGTGATTCGCACTACCAATATGACCCGCGGTGCGGGGACGGATAAGGACCCTGTGAGGGCCATCGTTCAGTATTGGACCGTCGACGGGGAGTTGCTCGACGAATGCGATCCGCATCTGTATGAGCTTGCCAGGCAGAAGGGTAAGACCGGCAAGAAAATTCCCTAGAGGGGACGAAGATGGCAAAGACTCCAGAAGTAGGCTGCCGAGCGGTAGAGCTGAACATTTGCTTCGAGCAGGGATCGGGGTTTGATCCGGTGCTGACCTGGAAACAGAACGGCAGCCCGGTGGACATCACAGGCTATACGGCCCAGGCCCAAGTGAGGAAGGACTTGGGGGAGCCCACTGAGGCGATAGTGCTCGACATGAATACCGGTAACGGGCGCATTATCCTGGGGGATGCGGCAGGAACCATCACATTCTGCGTGACGGCCACGGACACGGCGGTCCTGGACCCTGATGATTTTGAGAATGCTTGTTATGACCTGGAACTGATTCCGCCGTCCCCAAATTCAGAGAAGGTGCGGAAGCTGACGAAGGGGCTGGCGAGGCTGATAACGGAGAAAACTAAGTGACCGAGATAGTGGAGATCGCCGGGGGCTCGACGATTGTTGTAGAAGACAACACCGTCACGATCATCGAGGTAGGGACACAGGGACCTGCGGGACCCCCGGGAACCGGTCTGACTGAGATCGACTTTGGCACGTTGACGGCATCGACTACGGCCACAGTGGATTCGATAGCTGTCTCGGAGAGGTGCGCGAAGTGGCTGGTGTGCGCCTTTGACACGGCCACTCCGAAAACACAGACCTGGACCGTAGAGGCGTGTAATGATGGGACGAGTGCAGATTTCACGGTGTTCGCGAAGACGCGAGTGCCACTGGCCGGAGGTCCGCTGAAGATTGATACTGTCGTTGACGTATCTGGTGGGGCTATGAGACTGAGGCTGACGAATAACGAATCGTTCGGCATCTCCATCTCGGCGCTGAGGATGAGTGTGTCGCCATGATGATAAAGGTGAAAGGCCTGGGGCTGGCGGCTTACATAGTGGAGGGAGGAGGTAGGATGATAGACTGCGATGACAATAACGTATTTACGCTAGAGTCTGATCGCAGTGAGCGGGAGTTGTCGCTCGAATATGAGAACTCCTGTTGCAGTAGTCACGACGCGAGGGTTATGACCCTGCGTAAATTTATGAAGAAGAAAACCTAGGGGGATTAGGACAATGGCTCAGAACTTTTTTGATGTTGAAAAAGGGTTTCAGATTGACACTCTGCGGACCTTCACGTCCGGTACAGGAGACCCGACGGTCGATGAGCCGGTAGGGTCAATCTATCTCGAAGACGATGGTACGTTGTGGCAGAAGCGCTCGGCAGGTGCGGGTGTTACCAACTGGCGCAGGCAGGCTACCGAGGAGTTCGTCAACGACACCATTGCTGGCCGAACTTGGCGTGACCCGGTAATTGTTAAGGAAGATGCCAACTTCGCCAACTTGGCGGCTGCCGAAGTTCAGCTTAACGCTGGTGCGCCTGAATTCGAGGGCGTGGCTATATCGGATGGGGATCGCATCCTGTTCACGGATATAGTTGGTGAGAACGCGAACGTCTTCATCGTCAATGGTACGCCGGGGTCCGCTGCAACGCTGGTCGAGGACACGAATCTGGCCAGTGATGGTGATACGCTTTGGGTCCAACAGGGTACAACGCACGCCGATACCACTTGGGCCTTTGACGGTACAAACTGGATTCAGATCGGGGCTGGTGATGCTACTGAGCTTGGTTTCATTCGGACCTTCATTGGTAAGGGTGCGGCTGGGTCGGAGACGCCGGTCTATTCCAGCAATAACTTCGTCACGGACACTGACAGCCTAGAGACGGCTATTGGAGATCTGGATGCTGAGGCTGGGCTGAACCGGACTGATACCGATGCCAACACGGCTAAGCTGGCGGATGCCAGAACTACAACTACGTCTGACAATGTTACGGGTGTCGTAACATTGGACACGGTGAACGTGGACACGGTGGCCTCAGTCAAGTGGTTCGTGTACGCCCAGGGCAACCTGGTCGGCGATGCCCCCAAGAAACGGGTGGTGGAGATCCATGCGACTCACGATGGTCACCTGGTAGGTGGTGGCGCGGACGCGGCCAATACCGATTTCAACGTGACCAGTAAGTTGAGCTTGGGGACGCCCCTGGGCGTCTCAGGCAATGGAGCTACGTGTGGCTGCCTCGACAGCTAGTGACTTCAAAGCGACTCGTGAGGTCATAAACTTCGTCTAAGAGGGCTTAAATGGCTAACATTGACCGCTCCCATAGCGTCGATGGGGGGCTTATCCTCGACGATGGGGCTGGGCTGTTTCAGGATAACTTCGACCCGACTGTTGCCAGTGGTTTAGGGGCAGCTATCGGGTCGATTTATATGCGGAACACCGACGGTCAGGCATACCGTAAGATAGGAGGTGCGGACACTGACTGGGTGAAAATAGATTCTCCCAGGCTAGTGTCATTCGTTATCGAGACTCCTACGGCTGCGGATCTTGGATTACTGCAACATAAATTTGCGGCGGCAGTTACTATTCTGCGGGTCAGTGCATCGACCGATCAGGGTACGGCCACGCTTCAGTTTGATGAGCGGGTAGAGTCCACGCCTAATACGGGGGGGACTGACGTGCTGACCTCTGCCTTAGTTGCCGACACTGATAGCCAGGTAACTACATCCTTTGCCAATGCGGGCATAGCAGCAAACGCCGTACTTAACCTTGATATTGATGCTGTGTCAGGCACCCCAGGTGTCGTTCGTATTCATGTGGAATTCATATTCGCTTAATGCGATGGAAATATCCTAATGCCAGTCCATAAAATAGAAAGCACAGGAACACACGTTAGGTTATGGAAAGAATCTGTGGTTTCTGGTCGTTTGGAAATTGACGTGGTGGCGCTTCTCACTGAACAGGAAGGAAACAACGTGAAGGTCGCCGCTCTTGTTAAAATGCAATTACAGGATTTCTTAGATGTTCGCATCAAACGTACCGACTTGCCGAGTGATGAGCCGACGAGAACATCCAACCCCAACCGAGAAGACTTTTTCTGGGACGGTCCTGATCTAGTGTCTCGTCCGGTAATTGTCAGCGTTGTGGTTTGGGATGGCGAGTGCTATGCGGTGACGTTACGGAGAGCCAGGTAATGACCATTACTATAGAGAACTTTTGTGGTTTTGAAACTGGGGGGCTTGATGAAGTTGATCAAACTGTTGGTAGTCCTGATGCTACGGAAACAGGTGTTGTAAATTCTGGCGCGTTTTCGTGCAGAATGGCTCCTGCCGCTACACCAGCGGAGATAGGATTTGAAACAATCCGTCCGCCTCCAATTTTTGAGTGGTCGGCAAAACTTACCATTGGGATTCACATTAACCTTACCGATCTAACGCCAGGCAGCGATGTAGACTTATTTTGGGTAGAAGACGATGCAGGTGCTTCTCATCTCACTTTACGACTGAAGACAAATGGCGACCTTGCGATAATAAATAAGCTTGGTGTCGAAGAAGCAAGTGCTACGCCTGGATGGTCAGTTAATACCTGGCATTTGCTAGAGATGACGATGTTTTTAGTTGTGTCCGGTTTCTTTGAACTTACCTTAGATGACGATGTCACCTTTTTAATAGATACCAGCGGAAATTTTTCGGTACAGACCGACACGGAAAGGCCGGTCGTTTTTTTTGGTGGGGCTGACAATACTGCCGGGAACCCGACTATCTATTATGATGATTTTTATGGTATTGCTTCGGACGGTGTCGCGTTCCCCGACAGGCTTGGGGATGCTGCCGTTTTCAAATATCAGAATGTAAAGAACTCCAACGACCCTGACCGCGATGGTACAGGGGGAGCAGATAGCAACGGTCAATTACATGCAGGCACTTGGAATAGAGCAGGGGAGACTCCTGTAGCAGAGACCGCAACAAATCCAGAATATACAAGCGCTGGAGCAGGGGCCGTCGATTGTGATGCTGCGAATGGGTTTCCAGAGGGACCGAGCGGTGATTCTCGTCTAGCTGGAAACATTGTAGCCGCAAAGGGGGTATCTAGTATGAAGCGCTCTGGGGGGGCTGGGACTGCTCATTTCATTTTGCTTGGCAATGATGTGGACGGTACTACGCGGTCACCAGATATTAACCCTACACAATCATTCGCCGGTCGTTTTTTTATAACGGAATTGGCCTCAATAGTACCTACTGCATCAGAACACTTCAGCATAGGTTTCGAGACTGATGGAGCCCAAGACTACGAGTGCCGTGAGCAGTGGGCTATGCTCTTGCAAGATGCGGCTGAGATACCATTACCTCCACCAACACGTAATCGGTTGCATGTGATAGGGTAGATTCATGGGCAATGACAAAAGATACGACAATAACGGCTGGCCTGAGCACCAGAAGCTGATCATGTACCGCCTGGATGAGCTGAAAGAAAACCAGGAGCGACATACCCTGGAGATATTCACGCGCCTGGTGTCCTTGGAGAAGTGTGTGGCCAGCATGAAGGCGGTTATCAGATTGAAGGGTGGCTTATGGGGGGCCGCCGGGGGAGTTGGGTCGATATTGACGGCGCTTGCCGCCTGGGCGGTATTCATAAAATGAGCGGCTCGGAGAAAAAGTGGGTGAAAAGTTTGGCGTTCTATCTGTTCGGGTGGGGGTTTATTTTTCAACTCACCAAGGAACCTGGAGGGGCATCGTTTACCGTTGTGGCTGCCAGAATCAGCCCTGGTGAATATACCCCGGACCCTAAACCAATGGAGGTGAGAGCACTTCCGAAACTGAGGAGAGTGGCGTGATGAGAAAGAAGCTGAGACTGGTAAGAGTCCACAGTGGCCCTGATGGCACGTTCGGCGTGCTGACGCATGAGCATGCGTTTGCCCTGACCTGTGAGGACCCGTGGGACAATAATCGGGTAGGAGCCTCCTGCATCCCGGCCGGGAATTACATGGTACTGCGATGCAGCAAGTCCCCCGAGTATGGATTCAAGCCATCGGCCAAGTATGGGGACATCTTCAACGTCCAGGACGTGCCTGGGCGGTCGTTGATCCTGATCCACAGGGGGAACCTGCCTAAGGACACAGAGGGCTGCATCCTGGTCGGGGAGGAGTTTGGCTACCTGGGGGGCAAGCCCGCGGTTCTCGATAGCCGGGGTGGCTGGAGTGAGTTCATGGAGCTGCTACGGTACAACGACGGCTTTGAGCTGGAGATCGTCGAGGCATACTGATGGACGCGAGCTGGAAGATCCGCCGGAGGATTGTGAACTGCACTCTGCTGTTTTGTGCGGGGTGCATCGGCAAGATCGTCCTGATGGGCGGCGGGGACCCGGCTACAGAGCAGACAGCCCTGCTGGCGTTGTCCGCTTTGGCCAGCACGACCATCGGTGCCTACGTGTTCGGCGCTGTTTTCGACGATAATAGCGCGAGGAAAAACGGGGGCCGGTAGGATGGAGACTCTGCTCCTGCCTCTGCTGATATGGATCGGGGCGATTTCCGATGCTGCAGAAATGCAGTATAATGGCCAGCAACTACCAACCGTGGGGTATGCCGACCACATAGAGCTGGTAAGGATGGCCCGCGGCAAGGACGCCGACCCCAAGGACTACAACCTCCAGGGATTGTACAACAACAACACCCGCAAGATCTGGTTGAGGATAGGGCTGGATGTGAAGACTAAAAGGGGCGAGGCCGTGCTGGTGCACGAGCTTGTTCACTACCTACAGGATGTGAATGGGACCATGGTGATGGCGAAGTGTACGGCGGCGAACGAAGCACAGGCATATTCCCTGGAGGGAATGTACCGGAAGACTTACGGGGTACGAGTACCGTGGGATGAGATGACGGTGTTGCTGCGGAGTCAATGCGCGGGGGGGGCATGAAGCATAGACTGGATCACAAGTTGAAGCTCGTCAAGAACGATGACGTGCCCTTCCGGGTGCACGAGTACGATGTTGACACGGACTCGAATCAGATCTATTTGATGGGCACCGACAGCCGGGCCACGGGCGAGGCGGTGGAAGCCAACTTCGGGGAGCCTGGCGTCGAGTACACGATGGCCAACAGGTTCATCCGCAACCTGAACATCTGCATGCGGGCCAACCCCGATAAGCCGATCCTGGTGCACATGAAGACGTGCGGGGGGTACTGGGAAGAGGGCATGGCGATCTTCGATGCCATCCGCACTTGCCCTTCGAGGATCACCATCCTGAATTATTCGTGGGCCCGCTCAATGAGTAGCTTGATTTTCCTGGCCGCTAACAAACGCGTGATGATGCCCCACTCGTGGTTCATGTTCCATACGGGGAATGCGGAATTCAGTGGCACGGCCAAGCAACTGGACACTGAGGCGGAACGAGAGAAGGTGTTGATCGCGCGCATGATCGAGCACTATGTGGACGCGCTGAAAGAACAGGGAGTCATGTCGAGATGGAGTCGCGCGAGAATCAGACAGTGGCTGAAGGCGCAGATGGACAGGAAGGAAGACGTGTTCATGGAAGCTGAGCAAGCAGTGACCGTGGGATTCGCTGATGAGATCTTCAACGGTGACTGGCCGTCGCTGATTAAATACTCTCCTCGTCAGAAGAGGAGGAAGATGGGAGCAGCGTAACAAGTTGAACGTGGGGGGTTTTATCTGTACACTTTAGGGCCAGGTCACAAGTAACCGGAGCCCCCAGTGAAAAAAGACTCCAGGACCGACTACATCGAGCTGTATGTTGAACATGGCGGCAACTACACGAAGGCCGCCAAGACCCTCGGCATATCGCAGTCCACATTCCGCTACCGGTACGAACGGCAGAAGCGCATCTCGTTCTCTGAGGACGAGAAGAAATTTAAGGTCTGGACCCCTGAAGAGTGCATCGCCGAACTTCGGCGCATCGTTGAGTCATTCCCAGCCCAGGTCATAACCCGCAACTTTTTCCGAGTACACTCCAACATCTCCGAGTCCACGTGGACCGGTCACTTCGGCACCTTCTCCGAGTTCAAACGCCAGGCGAGTGTGGTGCCTACGCGGCATCAGCACAACCTTGAGAAGCAGATTGCCAAGCACGCGGCAGCCGATCACTACCGCGAGATCCGGAAGGACATGGCCCAGTGGGAGCACAAGTACGTGATCAAGGACACGTCGCGCTACGTGAAAATAGCGCTGGCCTTTGACCTACACGACAGGGATATAGATCCGTTTTATTTGAGGGTGTGGCTTGATACATTGAGGCGATTCCAGCCGTCCATCGTGTGCTTTGGCGGTGATCTGTTTGACTTGCCTGAGTTCAGCAGATGGACTCAAGACCCACGGACATGGGATGTCACGGGACGCATCAGGTTCGCGCACGACAGCATCCTGGGGCCCACACGTAAGGCGGTGGGCGATGACTGCCAGATCGACTTGATAGAGGGCAACCATGAATACAGACTGCTTAGACACCTGGCTGACGCCACGCCTGCTCTCCGAGCTGTGCTCTCGGATCTACACGGGCTCACCATTCCGAAGCTGCTTGGCCTTGACAAATTCCAGGTCAACTACATCGCCCAGGCTGACCTGGCCGCCGCGGCGTACAGGCAGATCGACCTCAACAAAGAGCTGCGCCGGAATTTCATTATCTACCATGAGCAGTTCCTTGTTCATCATTACCCCTACGGGGCCAAGATGGGAATGCCCGGAGCGAATGGCCATTACCATAAGCACATTTCTACGCCACACTATAGCGCGCGATTTGGAGCGTATGAGTGGCATCAGAGCGGGGCTGGTCATCGACGAGATGCCGACTACACCGAAGGGGAACTTTGGCAAAACGGTTTTCCTCTCGTCATCCTAGACACATTGAGGCAGCACACGCTCTTCGATTACGTTACAATAGGCGAATCTGTCGCCGTGAGTGGTGGCAAATTTTACTATCGTACACCTGAAGAGAGGATCGTCTGATGAATCATGAATGGCACGGCGAAGAGCGGACGGGGGTAGACCCTACCGATGTCATCAGCCCGTTCAAGTTTGGCGGCCTTCCCAGCGCTGACGACGATAACGTGGACCACCTGTGGGAGAAATCTATCATAGGCGGGGTGGAGACGATATGAAGGACTGGATGGTGAGCTTGTGGGTGAAAGCCTGGTTCAATAAGCTGGTGTGCCCTGTGCCCAAGAAGTGGCGCTGGCATGCGGTGGTGTGGACAGTAGTCGCCGTGGTGGTGCTGGTCGTTGTTTGGCCTTAAAGCCAAGCTGATCGGCCTGGCCGTCGTGGTTGCGGTCATCGGGGTCCTGGCGTGGCAGGTGAAATACTGGCACGGGGCCTACGTCGTGGCCAAGCAAGCCTTCGTAGTGGAGCAGTTAGCCCACGAGGTTACCGCGAAGTCGTTCTCCAGCTACAAGCTGAATGCCGAGGCCCAGGTGGCGAGAACGCAGAAGGCTCTGGATGACCTGGGCCATAAGTACAACAAGGCACGGGTGAAGAGTAATGAACTCTCGAAAAAGCTGGCCAAGGTTGACTTCACGGAACAGGTGCAGAGGTTTCCTGCATGGATTGGTAGGAATATCAATCGCGCTACTGCTGTCAAGCTGCGCAACATTGAAGACCTCAGCGCCGATTTTAGTCGAGGCAGCTCCGCCGACAATCAAGAGACTCCCTAGACCGGCACAGCTCTCTTTTCTGGAGCTGAAGTTCGATGCCTACGCGTTCGAGAATGTGAAGGGAGACCATGACGCCGCCGCGCTTATGAAGCTGCTGGAGAAGACCCCGGTCATCATCATGCTGCCGCGGTACTATCAGAACCTGGGGCACAACACCTCAGAGTTCATCCGGCTGATTGAGCAGCTCATGGCGCTGGTCGAGGCCTACGAGGCAATGATCGAGGACGACAGTGAAGATCCTTAACGGTAATTTGACGGCCGCGTTAGTCTGGAAGGTGATCGGGGCTGCGGCCAGTGTGGTGATCGCCTGGGTGTGGATTCAATCCCAGTTCCTGGGTATGACTCAGTTTGAGGTATACGCCAGTGGCGTACAGTCTCAGCAGGCGCTAACGACTAAGGCTCTGCTGATGCAGGAGCTGCGATGGCTGCAGTCACAGAGACGCCAGGCGAAGAAAGACGGCGATCAGGATGAGGTTCAAAGGTTGACCGACGACATCGAGACGATAAAGTTGCAACTCAAGGGGCTGAAGTAGTACACTCCCGCGCCGCGAAGATCCACCCCCAACAGAGATCGAGCTATGCTAGAGACTGCCCTGAGGGCCAAGTTGCCCCTAATTTCTGTGCGCACGGACGATGTATTGAACGCCGAGCGCATACTTTCCCACCTGGTCCGCAAGGACTTCAAACTCCTGGACATGAACAAATACCCCAGAGGCCCCCAGAGGGCGATGGGCGACTGGCTATGGTTAGACAAATGGCCGGATGAGGTTGAGGTCAAGAGGTGGTATGAAGAGCTGGCCGCCAATGGCCAGACCCTGGTCCTGGTCAACGTAGAGGGCTGTGAGGAGGCGTTCGACGCTGGGGTGATGCCCGTACCCCGGGACCTGGCTGCGGACGAGCTGGAGGCGTATGCGGCCGATGTAGGGCCTGTTCTGGACGCCCTCGGGGGTCTGACGCTGAAGGACCTGAAGGAAGTGGCGGTCCTGGCCATGAGCGAGTACGGAGAGCTGACCCCGGCGAGTGTCACAGATCTACGTCGGCGACTGCCGATGACGGCCAGAGGCCTGTATCAGGTAGACTGCCGGGTGCCCTTCTATCTCCCGGACTCAAGTCTGGACGACTGGCTGAGTGTGGATGGGGAGATCTGGCGGCGCAATATGAGCCGCAGGCTAAGGCCTAAGGGGCTCCTGTTCACGGGATGGCCTGGAACGGGTAAGACCATGGCCGCCAAGTACCTGGCCAGGGAGCTGGGGGTTCCTCTGTACCGTTTGGATCTGGGCTCGATCTTCCACCGGTATGTGGGGGACAGCGAGGAGAACATGAGGCGGGCCCTGGCCGAGGCTGACCGGGCCGAGCCCTGTGTGCTGCTGATCGACGAAGTCGAGAAGGCTCTGAAGGTCGATGACGACAACGCCGTGGCCAGCCGCATCCTGGGATCTCTGCTGTGGTGGATGCAGGAACGGGAGAGTCGGGTCCTGGTGCTGATGACCACGAACGACCCGCAGGCGTTGCCTCGTGAGCTGATACGCGAGGAACGACTTGACGGAGGGATCGCCTTCAGCTACATAAAGCAGTTGAGCCATGCTCAGGACTTCGCGGAGAGCTTACTGCATAGCATGGAAAATGAACTAGAGCCAGGCCCTCTTCTCAGGGTACTGGGGGAGGTCAAGGTTCGGTTGCGGGATCTTTTTTCCCTCAACACTATGACCCCGGCCAGCATCACTCACATTGTGCACGACCTGGTGCGCAAGGATCTGGTGCGCTCATGAGCTTCGAGAAAATGGCAGAAGTTAGGGACAACCTTAAATTTAGAGGGGCGACTAAGTGGGTGTTGATGTGCATCGCCCTGCGAGAAGGAAAGGGTGGTCGGGAAGCGTGGCCGAGTATAGAGCTGATTGCTAAGGATGCAGGTGTCAGTAAACGCACCGTAAACCGGGTAATATGCTCTTTAGAGCACATGAAGGTCCTGAAGGTCACGAGGCGGCGCAACAAGACGAGCAAATATACCGTAGACCTGTCAGGGTGTCAGGGGGTGTCAGAACAACATGCCGGGGGTGACAGAGTAGCACCTCTGGAGGTGACAGAGTGTCACCCAGAATATACAAGTGAATCTACAAGAGAAAAGACACCAGCGGTCAGGACCGCCGAGGTGATCGACATGAATGCAGAAGAGACCTTGAAGGCTTTGGAGGGTGGGGACAACCCCCTGAATGATGTTGCAATGGTCGGCAAGCTGAATGCTATGAGCCAGACCGTGGGCAATGCTACCCGGGTGTGGAGGCGGCTGATGAAGACACACCACGACGCCTATACCCCTGAGTTCACGAGAAAGGAACTGGGGCAGTTCAAGCTGTTCATCGAGCGGGCCCCTGGCGGTCGGCAGCTCGCGATCATGGGGGTGGCCATCAAGAACTGGAACCTGATCACCTTGCCAAGAGGGGCGTCGAGACTCCCGAAGATCGGGAACCTGTTGACGAGGATCGAGGAAGCCGATCTGCTCCTGCACAACGTGATTGAGAGATCTGAACCCCAACCCCGCCAGAAGCTGATATTCAAGAAGGGGATATTTTGACGGAGTCCACACGTGTGGACGACAGGATAATTGACCCGGTCAAGCATGACCGAATCCTGGCCGATCTCGACGGCATAAGTCGGCGCACGGGCATCCATTCAAGCTTCATCACTGACAGCATGCGCCGCTGGTGCGACGATGAAGAGATACAGTGGGTTCTCAACCTTCGCCGGGCCCTGGCTGATGGAGAGATCACGGGCCTGGCCTACATAGGCAAGATTACCCGGGTCATGGATCGCATGCAGGCCATCGGTGGCGCGTGCATCCGGAACTTCATCGAGGCGCGCGTCGTGCCCATCGAGGACCTGGTCGACTACGATCACAGCAACGTCAGCGTGCTGCTGGTCCCTGATTTCTACACTGGTGACATCCCCACCTGGAAGCGCACCAAGCTGCTGTCTATGCTGCTGGGGCGGCATGCGGCACGTCAGGCTACAGTGATCTACGTCAGCAACGGGCAGGCGATGAAGCGGGACTATGGGGAGCCACTCACGAATCATGTGAACGAGACATTTTTCTCGATTAGCGGACCTGGGATATGAGCGCCGGTCTGGATCTGCTCTCCCGGGTTTTGATCGACGGCGACACGACTGCTTTTGTGAGCATGGGCTTGATCCAGGAGATGTTCCAGGAAGACGAGATCGACTTGTATGTGTACATCACCAAGCACTTGCAGGAGCACGGAGTCATTCCCTCGCGCCAGACGGCGGAGAAAGAGACCGGGGTGTTAGTGCTGTCCATGCCTGATCCGCCGGAGCCTGCCAGTTACTACCTGGCTGATTTACAGAAGCGACATCTGCACCGTACTCTGGTGAAGGGGTTGGAGAAGGCCAGGGATTGTCTGCAGGAGCGAGATCCGGAGGCCGCGTTGAAGCAGGTGAGCGAGACCGCGGTGAGTCTGACGGTGCACAACAACCGGCGCGAGATTTTCGATTTTAGAGAGGCCGATGGCCCGGTCATGGGGGAGTTCCGGAGGCGGACGGAGTTGGGCCCTAGGTATGGCATACGCCTGGGCTGGCCGACACTGGACGAGATGACCGGTGGTCTGCGCGAGGCTGACACCATGGCCATCGTGGGCCGTCCATCGCTGGGCAAGACGTACATGGTCACGTGGGCCGCCAGGAACGTCTGGTGGCAGCATCACAAGGTGCCGCTGATCCTGAGCATGGAGATGGACGCGCTGGCCCTGATGCAGCGGGCCCTAGGCATACAGTCAGAAGTGAACACCAAGCAGATCCGGGACGCGATGTTGACTTCAGGCAACCTAAAGCGGGTTAAAGGGGCTTTGAGGGCTATGTCGAAGCATGATGTGCCGTTCTGGATCGTGGACGGCAACCTGACGGCGACGGTCGACGATCTGGTGCTCTTGGTTCGTCAGCTCAAGCCTGACGTGGTGTTCGTGGATGGGGGTTATCTGATGGGGCACCCTGACCCGAACGCCAAGACCGGGCAGAAGGTCAAGGACAATGTCGAGGCCCTGCATCGCCGGATCAGTAAGGGCATGGGTATCCCGGTTATCGTCAGCTATCAGTTCAATCGGGAGGTGACCAAGCTCAAGAAGGACCAACAACCTGGGGTCGAACACATCGGGCTCAGCGACGCCATAGGCCAGGTGTGCAGCCATGTCCTAGGGTTGTTCGAGGATGAGACCGTCGAGACCCTGAAGAGGCGTAAGGTTACCATCCTGAAGGGCCGTGAAGGCGCTGTGGGTGGTTTTTCATTGAAGTGGGACTTCCGCTCCATGGATTTCTCAGAGTATCGTCACGTGGCGGTTGAGGACATGGAGGACATCTGATGATACACTAAGGGGGAATAACAAGGTGGCTGGTGAGCACAGCCGAAAAGCCAAGCTCAGCGCGCACTTAGGCCGGTTATATCCGGCCTTTTTTTTTGTTGCTTGACAAACTACCGCAAGCTGCTAGTGTTGGAGCATAGGCCGAGGAGGGCCCTAATTTCCCTATATCCATATTACGAGTGAGGTGATAGAGATGAGTGTGACGATGGTAAAGGATCGACCGAAGTCGAAGGCCAAGGGTAAGAAAGGCCAGGCCGCGATGATGGTGATGGTCGACGAGTTGGGTGCGCTTCAAGGCGACCTGGAGATTCTCCAGGCCGAGCCTGTGTTCTCCAAGGCCCGGGAGATGGGTGTCCGTATTGCTGATCTGTCGAAAGAGCTGCGGGCGCACGCAAATGACACGCTGGCCGCCGATCAGAAGGTTGAAATCTCTGGTGATTTCTACGTGGCGAGCATCGGTGAGAAGGCCAAGAAGCGGACGGTCACTGACATCGCCAAGATCCACCATTTGATGGGTGACGATGCGTTCTATCAGATCGCGACTGTGCCCCTGAAAAAGGTGGATGACTACCTGAACCCTGAACAGCGCGCCGAGGTTTTGCTTGAGGACAAGTCGGGCGCGCGTAGCTTGAGCGTAAAGATCAAGTAGAGGGCGGGTGCTTTTCCTGTTGGGACTCATTGTCGTGGTGGCGGTCGTGGCCTATGGCCTCGGCTACCTCCACGGCTGGACCAATGGCAACGGGCGATTATACAAAGAGATCGAGAGCACTTTCCGCAGTGAAGATTCATTCATGAAACGAGGGAGGCCGGATGATTCCTAAGCGATCCTGGCCGTGGTGGCCGTGGATTATGGCGGGGACGGTGTTGGTCATGCTGCTCGTCGTCGTTTCAAAGGTCGAGGCTGTTGAGGTGTCCGGGTCCCTCGGCGCTGGCTCTTCTAACTGGAGGGTCATGGCCGTCCGCGTCAACGGCGAGAGCCCTATCACCTGGTACGTGACCGACAAGCTGTACAATGGCAAGGTCAGCCTGTGCGGTGGGGTCATGGGGAGTCGGCGGCGCATCTTCGCCGGGTGGGGCGTGTGCAATGGTGACACGGACAGCAGATATATCGGCACCCCCTGGCGATATAACTTTTTTGCAGGGATCTACCTCAACAAACGTCGGACCATATTCGCGCTGGGCGATCATGAATCGAATTGTCGGTCAGCCTTTTTGGGGGTGTCACAGAGTACCTGCCTGGGGCTACCCAGGGGCCCACACGATAAGCCGAACAAAGGCATCAACTGGTTCAGGATAGGCTTCAGATACAAAACCCTGTGAAGGAAGAGAACATCCGCAAACTGTTGCCCCTGCTGGGGTCCCGATTCGAGAAGATCAGATCAGGGTCCTGGGTGGTGGCGAGCTGTCCATTCGCACCCTGGAGACACGGGGGCGGTATTGACCAACACCCGAGCTTCGCGATCTCCATAGGCAAAGGCATCAGCTCGTATACGTGCTGGTCCTGTGGGGTACACGGACGCCTTGAGGACATAGTGCCGATCATCTCTCAGCGTTATGACAGAAAGAGCAGGCCCCAGGGTATGGACCTGAAGACTGCTCACGGCCTGATCCTCAATGAGGAGGGGTTCCTGGACATGGATGATCTCCCAGACTGGGAGCAGAGACTCAAGCCGCGCGAGGACATCGGGTTCCCAGCCTGGTGGCTGGACGCGTTCAGGAGCTACCTGAAGTCTGAGGAGGCGGTGAAGTACCTGCGTGGGCGACAGCTTGACTTCCGTAATATCGACGAGCTGGACTTCCGCTATGACTTCAGGCGGGGCCGGGTCTGCGTGCCGGTGAGGAACTGGGAGGGGCTCCTGGTGGGATTGCATGGCCGGGCTGTATACGGGCCCGCGGACTGTGACGGGGAGTATCTGCCATATCTGATGTATGTGTGGTACAGGAAAAAGGACGAGAAGATCTCGAATCCACAGTGTTGGCTGGGGGAGCACTGGGTCGACACCGAGAAGACCGTGGTCCTGGCCGAGGGTATGTTCGATTTGTTGAGCGTGATGCGTGTCTATCGCAACGTGCTGAGCCCGCTGATGGCGGGTATGAACGACAACAAGCTGAAGCGCATCGGGCGATTCAGCAGTATCGTGACGATGTTCGACGGGGACAAGGCCGGGGATCTTGCGCGGGAGCGGGTAACCGAGGTCCTGGGGGGCCAAGGTCGCCGCATCAAACACCTGAAACTGAAGGCGGGGCAGGACGGGGGGAACATGGCTATCGAGGAGGTCATCGTGGCTCTGGACGGGGTCGTCGATCTCGATTATCATCCCACTCGCCTAACGTAAAACTCTGTTACACGTGAAAGGCTACAACCTGAGAGGAAAAAAAGTATGTCAACTGATTGGCTGAAGACCGGGGCCGAGGCAAAGTCTGCCATGGCCACAGAAAAGGCGAAGGCAGATGCGCGGCGAGGAGGTCGCAGATTCTACATGGTGCCGAATAGCTCGTCGAAGATCACGTTCCTGGATGGCAAGGTTAGCGAGGACGGGATATTCGATACCCCGATGTATTACGAACATGAGGTCCGCCGAGAGGGCAAGGGCACTGACTTCTATGTCTGCGTGGGTAGCGAGAAGGGGGACCAGTCGTGTCCGATTTGCCAGGAAGGCAGGAACCCGTCGTTCGTCGGTGTGCTGACGGTTATCGACCACAACGAGTGGACGGATCGTGAGAACAAGGTGCACAAGAACGAGCGCCGGATGTTCGTGTATAAGCGCGACAGCCAGAGCATGCTCCTGGAGCTTGCCAAGAAGCGCGGCGGGTCCCTGGTCGGGTGTACCTACTCGGTGACCAGGCCGGAAGGTCAGCGAACGTCCAAGATCGGCACCATGTACGAGTACATGGGCCAGACGCCGCTGGCGAAGATCCGTGAGGCGTTCGGCAAGAACGGAGAGCCGCTGGACTACAGGAAGTCGGTGCCGTTCATCGAGCCGCAAGAGCTGCGGAAGATGGGCTTTGGCACTGCCGACGTGATCGGGGCTGAGACGCCGGTCGTAAGTGGCGGTGGCGATGGGGACTTCCAGCCTTCGAAGCAGGCGGGCGATGGCGAGCCCGAATTCGATCTCCAGAATCTGGATTAGGTGTTGCTGATTAAGGCCCCCGCCCGAGCGGTGGGGGCCGCTGGCATTTATTACCAGGACGAGATCCATCAGGACTTCGGGAAGAGCACGGATAGATTCGGCGAATTCTATTCGTTGCTCTGGCACCCTCTGAAGCTCCATCTCAACAAGAAGCCAGTGACCCTGGTGCCACGGAACATGTGCACGTGGGGCTCAGACACGCTCGATATGCGGCGGCCTGGGGTCAAGTACGAGTTCAAGAGCACATTCGAGCCCTGGGACGATGAGCAGGCCAGGGTGGTGCGTGAATCTCTTCAACTGCTGAGGCAGGGGCAGAGCTTCCAGCTCCAGGCCCCGACGGGCTTCGGGAAGACCATGTGCATGCTCGATGTGATTGCCAGGGTAGGGGTGAAGACTCTGGTGGTGGTGACCAAGGAAGACATCAAGAAGCAGTGGGAGAAACAGGCTGGCAAGATCCTGGGCCTCCCCCCGGCAAAGGTAGGGATGATCCAGGGGGATGTGGTCAGGGTCGCAGGGTGCCCTCTGGTGATAGCCATGATCCAGTCGGTGTGTAAGCCTGGACGCTATCCTGAGGACCTGTTCAAGGACTTCGGCCTGGTGATCTGGGATGAGTCTCAGCTCGCGTCGGCCGAGAAGTTCTCAGGGTCCGCCTTCCAGATCCCGGCCAAGCTCAGGATCGGCATGTCGGCGACCCCCAGGCGTAAGGATGGGCGGGAGGTGGTGTTCGAGGCCCATGTGGGGCCGGTGCAGGTTAAGACGGATTTGAGCTACCTGACGCCGACGATCATCAAGACGATCAGCCCGTGGAAGCTGCCGTGGCGTATGAACCGGAACACAGGGGAGATGGAGCCCCTGGATCACGCGCCGAAGAGGGATGCACATGTGATAAGAATGCTGGTACTCAATAAGCCTCGGAACAAGCTGATCGTGGCGTTCACTATGCAGGCCATGGCCAGGGGGCGGCAGATCATCATATTCTCGGCGCTGAGGAAGCACCTGGAGATATTAAAACACAGCCTTTTGAGCGCAGGAGCGCCGATCTCGGACATAGCCTACTATGTGGGTGGAATGACTGAGAAAGCCCGAGATCAGGCCGCGAAAAGGCCCGTGCTTCTAGCCACATACAAGATGGCGGAGTATGGCACGGACATCCCGACGCTGGATACCGCGGTCTTGGGGACCCCGAGGGCGGGTGTTGAGCAGATCGTGGGGCGGATCAGGCGGAAGCTGCCAGGAGGCCAGAAAAAGCGGCCTCTGGTCCTGGACATCGTTGACGGTACAAGTGATCTATACTCCAGATATTGGGGAGTGAGGCGTACATGGTACACAAAGATCGAAGCAGAAATACTGACACGCTAGAGCGTAGGCGGCAGGAGTCGCGGGACTGGTATGCAAAGAATAAGGGAGAGTACAATGCTGCCCGCCGCAGAAGGTACTGGACTGACGCGGTGTATGCGGCGGCGGCCATAGAGCGGTCGCGCATGTATCGGAAGAATCAGGTCCACGAGTCTCGTGACTGGGTCATTAGGAAGAAGGACGGCCAATTAGTGCAGTGCTGGCGCATAGGGGCCGTGGCTAAGCGCCTGGATAGATCGGTGGATACCATCAGGCGCTGGCAGGCGCTGAGATTGATTCCCAGGTGTAACGTGGGCACGCATGGTCGAGGCCATAGGCTATTCTTGGGGCACCAGATTCACCTGATAGAGAAGCTGTCAGTGGTGATGCCCTGGAACCGCAAGAAGCATGATGGCGAGCGAGTGAGTGAAGTGGTAGTGAATATCAGGAGGTTATGGTGAGCAAATTTGAAAACGAACTGACGAGGCTGGGGCTATCGGTCAGGGTAGCGAAGGTCCTGGAGAACCGGGAGGATGTCACTACCCGTGCCCAGCTTGAAGCCTTGATGGAGAAGGGAGACTGGGAGGTGATGAAGATACCCAACATCGCCCAGTTCACGCTGGACCAGATCAAACTGGCGCTGAAGCCTAAAGAGAAGACAGCCGGGCGGAAGATCAAGGGGCGGGTGAGACGCAAGGATAAAAACAACCTTACCGGGGCTGTGGTCAGGGATGAGTTCAGGGACATCGAGATCGACGAGGTATGGCTGGCGGGTGACAAGCCTGTGGCTAACGTCGGGTACACCATGGGGTACACGATCAACAAGGGCGATTATGAGAGCGTGCGGATTGATTGCAGCCTGTACGTGCCCTGCTACAGCGAGGAAGTGACGAAGGTGCAGGCCAGGGTTAAGGCCCAGGTTGAGGACTGGCTGGGTGAGGCCGTGATGACCGCTAAGCGGGAACTGGGGCTGGTGACGGGGAATACGGTGGCTTTAGAGGACCGAAAACACGAGAACGCGCCGGATAGGCCCTCGGGTGAGGGGGAGACACAGAAAGCTGCTGAGACGCCGTCTGAGGCCCAGGAACGACCCAGTTCGGGGCTTCCGTGGGAGGGGGATTCTCCAACCAGGCCCGCGCCGGTTGAGGCTGGAGAGAGTATCGTGGGCCCGATAAAGGGCGAAGATTTTGACCTGATGAAGGAGCTGGGCATTGTCTAAAGTTGACGCCATTCTGGACACCCTGATCAGAAAGTACGGGGAGGATCTCGTCGTCGAGGGCCATGAGGACATCCCGCGGCTGAAAACGGGTATATTCCAGTTTGATCTGTCGTCTGGAGGGGGGTTACCCCGGGGACGTGTGGTCGAGATCTATGGGAAGGAAGGCAGTGGAAAGACTAACTTTGCCCTGGTGACCATCGCCGAGACCCAGCGTCTACACCCAGACAAAATATGTGTGTTCATCGACATCGAGAAGACGTATGACCCGGTGTGGGCCAGGCGTATGGGGGTGAACATAGATAAGCTGATTGTGATCCGTCCGGACTTCGCAGAGCAAGCGGTGGACATTGTCGACGCATTCCTAAAGGCCAGCGACGTGATCCTGATCGTGTTTGATTCTATCGCCGCACTGGTGACATCGGATGAGATCGAGAGGAGCGCCGAGAAGGACACGGTGGGGGCCAGGGCCCGGGTGATGACCAAACTGGTGAATAAGATACTGGCCGGTATGCACCGAGCGGACAAAGAGAAGCGGCTGCTGACGTTCTTGGCGATCAACCAGGTTCGGATCAAGATCGGGGTGCTGTTTGGCAGCCCTGAGACTACGCCCGGGGGCAATGCGTTCAGGTTCCTGACCAGTTTGAGGGTCAGGATGCACGGCACTGATGTTAAGGACCCGAAGATCCACCAGAGCATGTGGGCCCGGAAAAAGACCGAGTTCACAATCAAACGCTACAAGATGCCTATCGTCAGCAACGCCGGGGAGTACGAGATGATGATGCTGCCGCAGAAGGGGCTGAAGGTGGGTGATGTTGATCCGTGGAATACGCTGACGGCTAGAGCGGCACAGCTCGGGCTGCTGAAAAGGGCGGGCAAGAAGTTCGCCTGGAACGGTAAAGAATTCAATACCCTGAAGGCCCTGGTCGCGTCGTTGAAGGAAGACCAGGATGCTGTGGAAGACCTGGTGATTAAGACGGCGTTGATCAGAACAATGGCTGGCAATGATGATGACGAGAGTCTGGAGGGCTTATGAGTCAGAGTCCGGGGCAGATGGCAGAGGGGCTGACGGTCAAAAGACTAGGACTTAGTGCTACAGTTGCGTCTGGTCAGCTCGATGGTGACCCGGCGGACGGTAAGACCGAGGAGCTACGTGTGGAGATCAAGACGACACTAGGGATGACCTTGAGGGTCGACATCGCGTGGCTGAAGCAGATTGAGGAAGACGCGGTGAGCCATGGCCAGGTTCCAGTGCTGTCATTTCAATTTATCAGAGAGGATGGACGGCCCAGGAAAGCGTGGGTTGCTGTGCCAGAGAGATTTTGGAGGACGATAAGGGAGGCGCTAGAGCGTGAGCGTATTTGACTCCATCCTGGCTGGTGAGGAGCCGTCGATCAAGCGGATGCTGCACGAAGCTATCCCCGGCAGGAGACCTCCGCGCGATCACAAGATTCTGCACGCCTCGGATCTGACGAAAGAGGAGGAGTTCTGCCCGCGGCAGTTCGCGCTGTATGACCTGACTGGGGGAAAGCCGAGGGATGAGTGGATCGGGACATCCCAGCAGACTACGTTCGACGTGGGGAAGATGATGCAGGCGCTGCTCCGGGAGCACTGGATGCCCCAGGACAAGGTCATCGGACACTGGGAGTGCAAGTGGTGCGGCACTGTTCTGACGTTCAGGCCGCGGCCCTCCAGGTGTGCTAAGTGCAAGAAAAATCTCTTCAAGTACAACGAGGTGACACTGTACAGCGAGGAGCTGGGAGTCTGGGGAGGGCTCGACATCCTGGTGAACGTGGGGGAGTCTAAGCTGCGGATGGTAGAGCTAAAGATCATCGACAAGAACTACTGGGCTGATCTGCAGATGCCCATGGCCGAGCATACGTGGCGCACGCAACTCTATTTGAAGATCATCGGCACGTCGCGCAGTAAGTGGGCAGATCAGATCAATTCGAACGTGGCCCACATCCTGTACAAGGGGCGGATGTTCGGCAAGAAAGACGCGGAGGCCATAAGCTGGAACTCGAAGGATAGGTTCTCTCCGTTCAAGGAATATCTCATCGAGCGAAACGACAAGGCGGTGGACCTGATCTCCATCAAGGCCAAGATGCTCAAATCGTTCCGGGAGCAGGGGAAGGATTTCATACCCCCTGGCGTGTGTGCCAGTGGATTCGATGCCCGGGCGAGGTTCTGCCCTGTGGCCCCGTCATGTTTTTCGGGTAAGTGGCCGGTGCTGGACGGCTTCAGAGAGGACGAGACATGAGGTCACGATTCAGAACGAGCTTGCTCAGCAGACGCCTGTGGAGCGTGACTAACGCCGCTATGACCAGGATGGGCTTTGCGCCGGTATGGTCGTGTGGAGACAGAGGTAAGTATTCTCCGCATCAGGGCAAGCAAGAATGCGCGAGGCGTCGTGGTAAGCGTTAGATGCTGGTGCCGCAGGTGCGCAGGGGCCGCGGTGATGGTATACCTGGGGCACTGGGTGATCAAAGGGGTCCTTCTTTTGTGGATTTGGATATTAGTGTCGTGATAGATAGACAAAATGCGCGTTTGGGTACTAATGTCACGATAGCGAGACAAGTATGCGACAGAATGTGATGGGATTGGATATTTCAACGAAGACCGGCCTCGTGGTGATAGGGGGCGGGGGCGTTGTTGAATATCAGCAGGTGCTGACGATACCGTCGGGTAAGGACATGACCGAAGGGCTGGACAGAGCGGTGGTCTTGGGCCAGATGGTAGCCCAGCTCGCGTGTGAGTATGATGCACAGCTCGTGGTGATCGAGGGCTATGCTTACAACAAAAAGTATTCCCAGGCGTTGACCGTAGAGTTGGGCACCATGGCTAGGTACTTTCTGAAGACGAAAGCTATGCGTTATATCATCGTGCCGCCCGCCAGGCTCAAGCAGTTTGTGACCGGCAAAGGTAACTCGAAAAAGGAATTGATGCTGTTGAACGTATTCAAATCCTGGGCCTTTGAGACTGACAGCCATGACATCGCCGATGCCTATGGGTTGGCCAGGATGGGGAGGTACGTCATGGGGTTTGCTCCTGGGCTCTTGCTGAAAGAGCCTAAATGGCGGCAGAAAGTGGTCGAAAACGTACTGTCCACATGTGGACTGGACAAATAATCAAAGTGTGCTAAGGTTCGGTAACGGAGGCATATATGGCGAAAGAGACAGCGAGCAGCCCTACCGCTACCCTGCTGGGTGGCAAGAAGGTTAAGGGCAAAAGCAGGAAAAAGGGGGCGGCAGATACCGACCAGAACTATCTGGCGGTCGTCGTCAGAGAGATCGAGAACATGAAGGACGAGGAGGTCCTTAACTATGCCCGGGAACTGGCTGACGGCGTGGAGAGAGACTACTTCAAGCTGGGCGGGCTCTTGGAACGCATACATGCTGCCGAGCTATACCATCAGCAGGGATACCAGGAATTCGGGGACTACGTCCTCGATACGTTTGGGTTCCGGCGCAGCAAGGCCCTACACCTAATCCAGATCTACAATGTCCTGGTCGAGCTAGAGATCCCGTGGGATAAGGCTCGCGATGTGCCGTGGTGTAAGCTGCGGCTGCTGGCAAAGTCAGGCGTGATGACCAAGAAGAACGCCGAGAAATGGTTGGAGGCCGCCAAGAAGGTCAGCTACACAAAGCTGGCGGACTACATCAAGCAGCGGCTGGACAAGCTCAAGGCTGACGGTGGTCAGGGGGGAGATGCCCCGAGTACGTCTGAGATGTATCGCCTGACATTCAGCCTACACGAGGATCAGAAGGATACCGTGGAGCTGGCGCTGGAGAAGGCCCAGGAGGATGGCGACACGTCCTCCAAGAACGTGGCCCTGTACTACATCTGCACGAGTTTCATGCAGGATGGCAAGGTGGTGCGGGTCAAGGCTAAGCCGCTGCTCGATCAGATCAGGAAGATGCGGCCGATGGAGGTCCTCGATATGTTCACGGAGGCACATCCGAAGTACCACGTGACGGTGACGGAGAAGGGCGGCAAGTGAGGCGCTTCTTGATGTGGCTCAGTAATGGGCTGCCTGTACGCATAATCTCGCGGGTTGATGGCGAGCGTTACCTTGAGCGGTACTTCTTGTGCAAGCTCTGGAGGTGGACATTTTTCCTGCACAGGTTCAGGAACAGTGACCCCGAGGAGGAGGTTCACGATCACCCCTGGAATTCGATAGCCATCATTCTGTCGGGCTGGTACTGGGAGTGGAGGTGGCTTGGCGGCGAAGAGAAGCTGTACGTCCGCAGGTGGTTCAACATAGTGAAGGGCGAGACCTTTCACAGAGTGACGCTGCCGATCAACGACAGCGAGTGCTGGACCCTATTCATACACGCCCCGCAGTTTAAGCCCTGGGGCTTCTTGAGGAAGATGACCATCGAGGCTGGCAAGGATGAGATGAAGTTCTACAGATACATCCCGATGCCCAAAGGCGGGGGTGAGAAGCCATGGTACAAGAACGATTCTCTACGTAGGGGGCGAGATATAAGGGATGCGGAAGTTTAAGACTAAGTTAGGGGCATTGCGGGCCTTCAGGAAGCGCAGGTCTGCAGTCATAGAGTGGGCCATGAAACGAATCAGGTCCGGGGTCACTGACAACAGAGCACCAGAGGCCCTGATGATGTTGGCGCTCGTAGAGAGAGCGCTGATCGACGCCTTTGTCTTAGGCAAGACCGATCCATGGGGGAGACAGGCCCGGAACTCGTATTTATCGGGTCCGGTATTTGAGTGGCACACGTCCCTGTTGGGCCTGGAGCATAACTGGGTCCTGGAGCAGGTTGCCAGCGTGGCCATGTCTATAAGTGAAATTGAGAGAGAGGAACGTGAATATGCGCGCAATTACGATAACCCTGACCCTAGCGGCAGCGGTGGCCCTATCAGCATGCGGGGCATTCCAAACGAAGCCTGACGATACCCTGGCCAGCGGTGGCAAGGTGAAGGCCACGGCCGTCACTGAGATGCGCTTCGATGCCGGGGGGTTGGTTGAGAGCACGAGCGAGTCCGGATGCGACATCAAGTCGGTGAGGATCGAGGCCAGCAAGCGCAAGGACATGATCGACATCAAGTGCCGCACCCCGATTGAAGGGGCGACCACGACGACGACGATCACCTCAGACTGAAGTGACGCGAGCTTACATCATGCTGATGGTGCTGGTGGCCGGGGTCCTTGTGCTCCTGGCCATCAGCTTGTCATCGCCGCGGATCGCCTGTCACTATCATCATGCGTCTGTCGAGGGGGATGATGCCAAGTTGCATCGGTTCTGTAAGGTGATCCGGCACGATGACCCTGCCTGGTGGGAGAAGCACTGCAAAATATGACATTCACAGTCTTTCAGATAATCGTGGTAGGAATCCCGGCAGTGGTTGGGGCATTTGCTGTGGTGATGGTTACACTTGGAGTGTCAAGTGATGAGATGACAGAACCGAGTGTCCGGTTTGGGGCACCCTTTATATTAGGGGTGTGGCTTATTTGTACTATTTGGGCCTTTTGGCCGATGGTGATGGGATGAGCAGAGGAGGCGGAAGTCGTAAGGGGTTCCTGGTCTGGCTGGAGGACATGATCGACGTGTCCATGAAGCACGCGCCAGCGACAACGCGCATGCTGTTGGAGCGCAAGCTCAAGGATGCCGAGACTAACGCGGAGCCCGTAATGGTCCCTATAGGTACTGTTACGGGGCGGGTGATAGCCCCCGCAGGTACTGAAAAGCCTGTTCCTCCGCCTGGTAAGGTGCTTAAAGAGGGGGAGCAACCATAAATGGCCATTAGGGCCGGGGTCAAGCGGTGGTGGCAGCATGCTCTGTGCTTCTTTCACGTGGGCTGCCAGTGGCATCACAAGATCGTGAGGACCGGGGAGTTCAGTGAGCGCATGTGCACGGTGCCCGGATGTCATCGCCGTCAACTGATGACGGTCCACGGGTGGTGGGCGAACGTCAAACGAGATCGCCGACGGAAGTCGGGGAAGGGCTACATGAGGCAAGTCAAATGAACTGGACCAAGGAATTACCGAAGGGCCACGGCTGGTACTGGGTTCGGGAGAAGGTTTCCGTGCCCGGTTCTAAGACAGAGGCCTGGGAGTGGACTACGCCAGAGATCGTGCTATGTTTTGAAGATGCCCAGGACGATCCGGTAGTACAGAAGATGGGCTCTGAGGACTTCGAGACCCTGGAGAGCTGGGAAGAAAATGCCGAGGCCGAGTGGTGGGGGCCTATTGAGGAGCCAAAAGATGAGGCACGACCAGACACAAAGAGCGAAAGCCCTAGCCCGCAAGCGTAAAGGCAAGCGGCATTGTAAGGGCGTGAAGACGAAAGGCTACGTGCTTGACCGCGCGCGGCAACTAGAGAAGAAGGCGGCATGATCGACTTAACAATGCCTAGGCGGATATTCACAGTGTTTACGACGGTGACTCGCAACGGCACGAAATACATGGGTGAGCGTGTGAAGATCAATGCCCATAATGCTGGGGATGCGAAGCAGAGAGTGCGAGATGCTGGGTTCGAGGTCAACAAGCACTTTGAGCCCGAGGAGGCTAAGGAATGAGGGTACTGGTACTGGGGGCTGGCACGATAGGCCGGGCCATAATCAAGCGGCTGGTGAAGCTAGGATATGAAGTGATCGTGTCTGATGTTTTGTCTTCGGATCAACTGGATATTCCAGGGCCGTGCAAGTATATCAGGGTCCCTGTTGGCCAGGTATTTGATGCGTCGAGGGGGTACGCCGAGGTGATGGTGAATGCCGGGCCACATCACATCAATGAGATGGCGATCTCCACGGCGATGGCCTGTGGCATGGCATATTTTGATCTGTCGGAGGATCGGGTGTCCCTCGCCAGGTGCCGCGCGGCAGTGGATATGTCTCCCACGTGGACGGCTATGCCCGCCTGCGGGCTGGCCCCGGGGTTCGTGTCGGTGCTGGCCATGGACATGGTCAGGGGGGCTGATGACCCGGCCAGTGTGGTGATACACGTGGGGGCTTTGCCGACTGTGGCAGATAACAGGATACGCCACCGGCCGACGTGGTCCGT
>LAZR01000599.1_pt1 | contig 26675 bp, 14 predicted proteins | sample 329461 | NCBI WGS metagenome assembly LAZR01 (sample SAMN03002196, study PRJNA259156) | marine sediment metagenome | biome: sea floor; feature: Hydrothermal impacted sediments; material: marine sediment; isolation source: Loki non-amplified sample from Loki's castle hydrothermal vent sediment ...
GACAGGATTAGCAAATGGTGATGTAAACTCCTGGGTTACTTTAATTGCAATTATAGTTGTTGCGGTAGTCTTCTTCTGGGCAATCAAAAAATTTGTCTTTAAAAGATAAATTACTTTAATAAATAATATACAAGAATTTATTTCTAAATTTCTTTATTTCAATAAAAATATGAAGGAGAATTAAAAAAACATGGCTGCAATAATTAAAGGTATTTTAGGATTACCAGGATGGATAGATATAGCATTCGCTGCTGCTCTATCCCTGATTGTGTTATTCATGACAGGATTAATGACCAGATTCTTTCCTGGCACAGTATTCACCGAATTAATTGCATCCTTTACTTCTTTGTTCTTAATATTTATTTCACTAGCTGCAATCTTCGGATTTGTTGCGGGTGAAGTAATCATCAATATTTTTGTAGGGCCTGTATGGGAACTATTATTAAACTTCGTTGCGATTATTGTTAATATTGTTCCAAATGCTCTTACTCACTTTTTTACAGGTCGTCAATCATCAAGTTTTGTTTATCAGTTTACGCCTGTTAGTTTGTTGCCTTTCGCTCAAACTTTCGTAGGAATGTTAATACAAGTATCAGGAGTAACTTCTACAAGTATTGGAGATTTATTATTAGGATCAAGTGGTGTGGGTGTCATTGGAGCTTTATCGGGACAATTAGGTTCACAAGCAACAAACGGTGGAGAATAATCCATTTTCTATACTCTATGAGAAGAAGGTTTCTTTCTTCTATTCTTTAATAATTATAATTTATAATTTTTTAAAATCTTTACACCTGGGATGTAAAAAATGGTATTAGGAATCGTAAGAACTCTTGGTCAGCTAATAATCGCTTTTTTTGTTATTATGGCACTTATGACCACTGCATTAGACCTTGCAGGTAGATTCGGATGGATTCCTGACCTGGGTTATCAAAATTTTGCTATTAATTTAGTAGCTTGGTTAGTCGGGCTTGGGTTACTTCTCATTTATATTGGATTGGCTATCGTGGAGATTCCTTTTGGGTTCTTAGGAATTGATGTCGTTAGCTATTATCATTTTGATCTTGGAACATTAGGAATTATGGTACTTGAAGCAATATTAGTATTATTTATTTTCGTTGGCTTAACAACAATTGAAGCAATGATACTCATTCCAGAATTTGTAGTTTTTTTTGTTATTATTTTTCCTTTAGATTTATTAATGGGATTTGAAGTAGAAGGACTGTCTTTAAATGATGTTCCTATTTTAAGTGAAATTTGGAATGGTTGGACACTTGGATGGGATGAATATACACGAATACATATACCAGGGCTTAAATCAATCTTAGGATTACATATTGAAAGTAAACCTGCAATAATAACAGTTCTTACTTTTAATTTTCAACAAACATTAAATGTTTGGGGGCTGATTATAGAACTAATAAATGCAATATTAGGATTTTTTGGATTTACAACTGAATTTTTAGGAGAATTACAAGACGAAGTAGGAATTGTTTTCGTTCTTGATATGTTTAGAGCATTAGGATTTGAGGTACAAACATTAGAAGAATTATTTCAAAGTTGGAGTTGAAACAACAAAATTATTTTAAGGAGCGATTATTTTGAACAAGAAAATGAAAACGAAAAACAACAAAAAAAAGACCAAACAATCAAATTCAAAAAAAACAGATTATGGTTATAAAAATCTAATTAATGGTGTTCTTGTATTCTCAACATTCATTATAGTTTTCTTGGATAGCTTAATACCCTTATTTATGGAATTTTTTCCTATTTTTTCAGTAACTTTAGCGTTATTGGCTGTTAGTGGGGAAAACATTAAGGATCTATTCATTGTTGGTTATTCTATTTATTTGTTGTTTTTCATTTTCACGAAGTATAAGAAATATGGAAATGGAAATGGAAAAGGAAAAGGAAAAGGAAAAAAACGTGGTAAGAGCAAATGATGCAACTAAATTATTCTCCCGATGATGTAATCCTCATTATTCTCTCTGGTATAATGATTGGAGTATTAATGGTTTTTGTCTCGAAGATGTTTAGACAACTCTCTGTTTTTGTAGCTACACATTCGACAAAAATAGGGTTTGGTCTTTTTGGTTTGGCTTTTCTTGTTGCTTTCCTAATTATATCTGGTGTAGAATGGAATTTTATCTTCCAGGTTATCTTAGTGATCTTTTTTCTTCTTAGTATTGGGTTTTTGTTTTACAAATCCCGAACAAGATGAATTTTCATCCATATTGATCTTTTGAAAAGGAAAGAGAAAGTGGATTGTATGAATAGGAAAAAAAAGGCTCAAATAATTTCATTCATAATTGTAATTTTGTTCAGTTTCCAGGGACTTACTACTTTTGTAACTGCTGATAAAATAGTAGGAGATTTTCTATCAGACGGATCTTTTATGATAGTTTATGAACCAGGTATTGAAGGATCTTTAGATATTAAGAATGCTATAAGTCCTCAAGGAGATTATATACAAAGCGATTCTTTTCGTGTGTTTATAGGTGGTGGGACACAGGCTTATTCCGCTTCGCTTTATGTTGAAGTGCATTATTTCAACGGAACTTATAGATTTGATAATAATACTTTTAAGTATGCTATTGATCCAATTTTAGTTAAGAAAGGTGTTAATCCTGATGGACACCCTTATTATTTTGATACAAAAATAGACTTACAACTTGCTCCCGAATACGAATTAGTAGTGTTTCGTTACTTGGAGATAGTAAAATTATTTAGACATAAGACAAGTGAATTTCTTGTTCCTGTTTTATCAAATGCAGGGTTCATTATTCTATCATTGGTTAGTGTATTTACAGTAGGAATATTAGTTACTTTCTTTGCTTTTCTTGTTGCTGTTATGGCATGGAAAAAATATTTCTGGATTCCGAGGATACCCTGGTGGCTTATTACAACAATTGTATTAATAGCATTAACAGGTTTCTTAGCGTTTTTAATGTTGGATCTGAATTTCAATTTTGAACTAGCCGCTGTGTCATTAATAAAGAATTTAGGGTTATGGTTGGCGTTACCGTTGTTTGTATTTTTGGTTTCAGTTTTTGGTAACTATATGTCCGTCCATTCTAACCTGGTAAAAAAGGCCTTAATTTTTGTCCTAAAATATGATCCAAAATCTCAAAGCATTAAAAAATTAATAAAACTAGACGATGTTATTGAAAAAGATGGAGAATTATTCCATGTCCATACTGAAAACGATTTGAAATCCTTAAAAGAATTTCTTCTTGCAGTTTTTGATTATAGACATTATTATCAGGATTATGAATCTTTAGATTTACCTGATATGGAAAATGAAGAATCAGACATCGAAAAACTCATACTTGCAACAGACTATCATACAGAACCAGGAGAATTTATGAAAATATCCGATAAAGGTAAGAAATTATATGCTGTACCGCTTGTAGGAGCATTAATTATCTTCTTGGGATACGCATTTAATTATATCATTTCTTTAGGTCAGTTATTAGGGTTCGTTCTTTCTATTGGTATGACAATTTTTATTGTTGGATTAATTTTAGTTATTATTGACACAAAAATAAATTCTGCTCCCCCTAAAACAATTCTTGATCCAATTGTAGATGAAGAAATCTTGGAATTATTACTAAAAATTGACATCGTAAAACAATTGAAGAAACGTATTAGACAACTACGTGCTTCGTTAATGGTTTCTGATCTTAATACCGATTTAGAATCTCTCATAGATATTGAAGCGGTTATTTCTGGTAAAAATCCAGATGAAATACTTCGATTCTTAACGAATGCTGAAGATCTAGCAGGTGATGCTGAATTATTGTATTATGATGAGGATAATCAACCATTTTCCGCAGATGATTATGTAGAAAAACCAACAGAAAAAGCTCCCCAAAAAGATAAGAAATTATCTAAGGAAGTTGGTAAAAAGGAAAAGAGAAGAAAATGAAAATTTCAGAGTTCTTCCAAAAAGGTATGAATATTGTCCCTATTCCTGAGAAAAAAATTCTTAATGGTGAAGATATAAAAGCAATAATTTCAGGCAAATATTCTGATAAGGAAATCATTGATAGGAGTTACAAAAGAAAATGACCAGGAAAACGGATATTGAATTTAATGCAACCAAAGGTTTTGTCAGACAATATCCTATTGCTAGATTAGCAAAAACTCCTGAAACAGGCCTTTTATTACATAGATTTCGGTCAATGGCTTTATTTTGTAAAGTCAAACTTTGGACTCGGAAAGAGGTTTTAGACGAAAAAACAGGTGAGCAATTAATAAACGAAGAAACAGGTAAACCTGTTTTTGAAGAAAAATATATTATTAAACCTGTTCTTTATAATCAACTTTGGAAACTTATTTCTATCAAAACTCTTGCTGTACATTCTGCTGAACGTGGTGTCTTAAAAGATGCAGCTAGAACCTGGGGAACAACTCAGTCGATTGCCGCAATGGGAGCGGATACCAGAGACAGAGGATTAGGATTAACCGAAGATGAAATTATTGAGAAAGAAGATAATAAAAGCCTAATGAAAGAATTAGAAGAACAAATCAAAGAGACAACTGACGAACAACAAGGTTTCTTGAAAAAGGAAACAACAAAAACAAGCGTTGATAGTAAGTCTCCAGGGACTAAGTAAGATGAGTAGTGAAACTGAAAATCCTCAAATCGAATGGAATATGCCTGATAACATTGTTAATCAGTATTTTTCTATACCTAAGACAAAAGGTTATATGACAGACGAAGAATACTTCTCAGAAATACGATTCGATAATGACACTGACTACCTCTATCATTTAATAGAACAAAATACTTTACCCGATGTTTTAGCTCCTAAAGAATGGCAACCTGGAGATTCAAAATATTCACAACTATCCGAAATCTATTTAACGTATGGAGCATTAATAGGAACTTTAAAAGCTAAAGCGGAAGGTTTTCTTCCAATAAGTCTTTTTACAGGTTCTCCTAGTATAGGAAAAACAACAGTAGCTTTATGGTTCACTCATTGGTTAGCTAAAAAATTTAGAAAACCTTTTGATGCTGATAGATGTTTTTTAATAGGTCGTAATGAATTCTTATTAGCTGAAGAAGTAGAGGTCCGTTTTGAACCAAATGATATAATATTTATTGACGAAATTCAGCACATGTTTAATCGATATAGGGCAGTTTCAACTCAAAATATTGAGTTTATTCGTTTTTTAGACTCATGTAGGAAATATGGAATAGGGGCTATAATAGCTACTACTCCTAGATTCGGAAGCTCTGATCCTAACTTTCGTTCTGAACTTGTCCAGCTTTGGTTTCATGTTAATAAGAAAGATAAAATAAAGAAGAAATCACGATGTTTCCTAAATATTAATACTGAAACTGCTGATGGAAGGGAGTTAGATTATGAAAAATTTGGTAATTTATGGCTCAGATGGATTCAAGTGGAAATCTACAAAAAGAGTGTAGAGGAAGCTGGGAAAGAAATTTATAAAGGTGGATCAATGGGAAGAGAGGGTGTGATAGAAAAGAAAGAAAAACTAAGGAAGTCTCTTGAAGCTAAAGCAAGAATGATCCAGATTTCAGACATAATCCTCGACAGCTCCTCGTCTTTAGATGAGAAAATCGAAGGTCTTGTCTCTCTTAATGTCAGTCAAAAAGAAACTTGGAGAATGGTAAAAACACAAGGATATGACATTAAGTTTCCTTATATACAACAAGTAGCCACTGATCTTTCTGTCAAAGAGATGAAGCAATTCAAAACAAAGAATAATAAGACTACTTCTACTAGTACCCAAAAGTGATACCCACACACGTTTTAGGGTGTCGGGTATGAATTTTTATAAACTTTTATTTTTGAAAAATCTCCATGAGAGCGATTTGTTCGTCAAGGTTGGTCTCCAGAGACTCATCATTACTTTCAACTTCTCTCATTCTCTCCAAACTCAAGATCGAAAAATCTCATCGATCAAATGATTAATAATAAATTAGTAATTAATTAATAATATATTAATAATAACAATTATAATTAATAATAATATTTGTCAGGAAGAAAAAAAATGATAAAAAAAATTGTTGGAATATTTTTTGTGGCCTTAGTTTTATTAACAATGAATCCAAGTTTACTATTATTACCTGGTCCATTAATTGAATCAGAGAAAGAGATTAGTCAAGAAAATCTTGATTCAATTGATTTATTATCAAATCCTGATAATGATACAGATTTAGGAAGTCTTGATGAAAGCAACCTAACAAATACAAACATTCCTGCAACAACTATGAATGATTCAGTAAATGATTTATTAAATAATAATAATATAGATCCGAAATTTGTAACAATTGATCCTGAATTTTTTGGTTGGCAACCTGGTGGCAAGACGGTAAAAACTACTACTGATAGTGTCAATAAAACAGTCAAAGCTATTTACAGAACAACTACTGCTGTTAAATTTGATAGAAATTTACCTGTAACGAAAATTCATGGTCTTTTTGTTGATGAAAATGGTTATATTTATATTACAACTTCTGACAATTATGTACGAAAGTATTCTTCAGAAGGAGGATTGATTTTTGAATTTGGTGGCACAGGATCGGGTGATGGGCAATTTGATATACCTGTTGGTATAACAGTTGATGCGGATGGGGACATATTTGTAGCTGATGTTCAAAATTTCCGTATTCAGAAATTTAATAAAACAGGTGGATTTATTTTAAAATTTGGTATTCTAGGCTCTGGTAATGGAGAAGGTGTCTTTGTCGATGTTGATTTTGCTAGTAACGGAAATGTATTTGTAGCTGATGTTTTGAATTATCGTGTTCAGAAATTCACTTCAACAGGAACATACATCTCAAAATGGGGTAGTTATGGAACAGGTGATGGATATTTCAAAGCACCTTTTAGTATAACAGTTGATCGTAATGATAATGATAATGTATTTGTTGCTGATTCTGATAACCACGACATTCAGAAATTTACTTCAACAGGCGGGTTTACTGCAAGATGGGGTGGTTTTGGATCAGGTGATGGACAATTTAAGACACCCCGACATATAGCTATTGATAGTAATGGAGACTTACTTATAACGGATGGGTATAATTATCGTGTTCAGAAATTCACTTCAACAGGAACATACATCTCAAAATGGGGTTCTTATGGAACAGGTGATGGACAATTTATTAGCATTGGAGGTATAGGAATAGACGCTTATGGGAATATCTATGTAACAGAGGAAGGTAACGAAATAAAAAAATTTTCAACTATTACAAATTATGATGTATTAACTGATTATACTGATATTTTTCTTGATGATGACCAATACTTTCTTGATTCTTTGCCTTTAGGTTTTTATCTTGAGTTTTCAACTATTTATGATTTTTTTCTTTATGATTTAAAGAATCCTGAGAATATTGGCGTTAATTTTGCTTGGATGAGTATTACTGAAGCTTCGGATCATGTTCTTGCTACTGATACAATGTTGTCTGTTGAATTGACAGGTAATTATGGGAATAACGAATTAAGAGTAGAGGTAGAGTTTATTTATGGATATGATAATATCGAGGTGATTTTATCGGTATTCGATGCGGGATCAAATTTTGTCGTTACTGATACTTATACAAGTCAATTTGTGTTTGTAAATGAACTTGCAGAATTTCAAATGTCTTTTGATTATGTTTATGCACAAAATCCAGAACAAGAATCAATTCTACGTTCAGAATTTCGAAAAATCCCGAATAGCGACAGATTTGAGCATAGAATATTCATCAATAGTCCTGAATATCGTAATAATATTACTATTTATGCTCCTTTAGATTGGAATTTTTCACGTATCGAACCTTCAACACCTGTTACTTTACTTGGTGATAATTATTTATTAAATGACACAATATCCTCTATTTATGATATGTATTTTTTATCTGGTTCTGGTTTTGGGAGAGATTATGCGAGACAGAAACAAATAGTAGCTATTGAAGATGTTACTGATGATTATTTGCAAGATTCTTCATTTGAGAATGGATATAGTCAGGATTGGGATAATCATGCAACCTATTCATTTGAAACGTTATCTAATAATTATAGCATAGTTTTTGATGGTATTTCATCGTTACAAATTATAGATTCTGATGGTTCAACTGATTTATTGGGTTTAAATATTGATAGAAATTCATTAAATGGATTTATTCTGGATAATGGTTATTATTATGCAAAAGTTAGTTATTATGTAAATGCTTATACATCTGGGTCTTTATGGTATTCGACTTATGATTCTGCTTGGATTTCTGTTTTTGTATTTGATATGAGTATAACTGATAGATGGATAACAAATTTTTTCTATTTTAATATAAATTCTGATGATGGATATTCTAATTTTGATCTTAGAGGTAATTCTTGGATTGGAGATGTTTTTATTGATAATTTCAAGATTTATAAAGTTAATACTGTTGTTGAAACTACTGGATCTTCAGAAACTACTATTGCTTCTCAATTTTTTTATTGGACTGATTATGGATTATATTATGCTATTAATGAGAATGTTACCTTACAGTTAAGGGATATGACTGCTAATACTATTATTGATTCTTATTCTGCTTATACTGATTCTTTAGGAATTATTTCTTGGATTTGGCAAGGTAATCTTGAACCTAAAAGTTATGAAGTACGTTCTACCGCTTGGAATAGTTGGTTTAATAATGAAATTCCTTATGATTATTCAACTGAAACTATTATTGGTTGGAATCCAAGTACGGAAAATAGTATTTCATTAGAAACTTCTAACACAAAAAATAATAATGCTGTGAAAATTACAAAAGGTTCTCCCGCAGATGTTGAGTTTTTAAATCCAATTTATACATTTGTTTCAAATATTGATATTTCTAATGTTGAATATATTAGTTTTTGGCAATATAGAGATACTGTTTCAGCTAATGCAATTACTTTTAATTTTTATCTTTATACAAATTGGAATAATTATATATTAGCTAATACATTAACTCAGTGTGATATAGAAGATACATGGTGTAAAGTTACATTAAGTCTTGATTCATTTTCAATTGTTGGTTCACCAGATTTATCTAATATTGATTTTATCTATTATAGATTAAATATTAATGTTGATATTGGGGATTATGTAATTTTTGATTCTTTTCAAATGATTCAATCCCAAAAATATTATTTTACTCCGAAAGCAGTTTCCTATATTGATTATGCGGAAAATGACTTAGAAAATAGTTGGGATTGGGAAATAGATTATGTAGTAGATAATGCTGGTGAAGTTGAGTATTTTTTGACCGAAGAAGGGGACAGTATTGATTATACCGAAGGGGATGATGAACAATTTGAATCTCTTCCTGATGCTACCCAAACCATTTCTTATGGAACAAATACCGTCGCTAAAACAGGGACTGGACAATATATTTCTACTTGGAGTAAAGATACTTTTCCTCTAAATATTGAACCAAGAATTTATCCGACATTAGTACTAACGATCAAAAGTTTATTGTCTTCCCCTTCTATAATTCGATTAACGGAGATCAATTATAATATTTTTGGAATGTGTACTAGAAGTTATAGTGCAGGAGGATTACTTAATTTAACAACAACAATGGTTGAATATCATTTTTACTTCTCTAATTGTCCTACTTATCCTCAATGGTTTGAGAGCAAAGATGAGGATAACATAGTTGGAAATATAGATAAACTTAAGTTAGTTTTTTATCATGGAGATGGGACAACCCAAACGAATTTTCCTATCTCTGATGTTTATGAGATAGATTCAATAGAATTAGTTGGGAAAACGGAATTTGCTACCCACGTCAAAGGTGATTCCTATGATTTCCAGGATAGTTTGGAGTATTTTTATAATATTGTCCAGAATGTCAGCGATTTTGATGATGGCTCATTAGAGAATTGGATAGTTACGAATTATGGATCTGGAAGCAACGAACAATCAGAATACCTGAAATTAGTCAGTGATGTCACTGAATATTTTAAGCACACATTAGGAAATGAATCTACGTTTAATGATGGCTCATTAGAGGGGTTTACTGACGAATTTATTAGTAATTATTTTCGTAATATTTTGTTGAATGTTTCAGATTTCAAGGATGGTTCATTAGAGAATTTTACCGATCAGTACTTTGAAGAATATTTTAAACAAATTTACGGAAATGAATTAGATTTTAATAATGATATTGAAGGATTTGTCATTAATGATGCTGTTTATAATACTCTCTCTCCACAGACGACCTATGCAGATATTAGTCCAGCTAATAGAGAACATTTTTCTAACGAAGTAAGTGATAGTGTTGATTTCTCTGAACCAGATGATATAGAATCGTTTACTGATGGTACAATACAAGTAAATGATTGGTTTTGGGCATCAAGCAATTTTCCTTATAGTTATGCGGCAAGTGGTAGCTATATACATTCGGGTTTAGGTTATGTAGAAGTATCTACTAATTATGAATATTTTGAGGATCGTAGAGATTATCCTATTATTTGGACTAGTGCATCAAGTCTCCAAGGGTTCGCTCCTTTAGCCTCTACTTCTCTCCAACAAATTAACCCTACTTATATGAGAGTGATTGCTCAAAGTTCACCAGGATCAATAGGTTTTGCTGTTGGTATGGGACTTGGTGTTCCTACTGCGGATTTTGATGTGTTATCATTTTCTTTCACAACCTCCTTTTTTGCAATTAATACAATCACTGTAACAGATGGAGGTAACGATCTTTGTGTAGATACTACAGGATGGAGTGCTTCTGGTACACACGCTTGGTCGTGTGATCTCTCGTTGGATTCTGATTGGACTGGGACAATAAATGATTTATTTGTTATATTTGGTGCACCTTGGACAAATGGAGCATGGGTTCAATTAGGAGGGGCTTATTCTAATTACCAAGCAAGATTTACACTTGCTTCCTCCAAAGTTCAAGGTACAATAAATTCTGTTTATATACAAAGAACAGGATTATCAATTGATTCATCTAAATATGGAAATTTTGAAATGCGTTTTCATGGTGCTGTTTTAGGAGGAACGGACACAATAACACGAATTAAAATCTATGATTCATCTAGTAATGTCCTTTGTGATGATACAGTATCAATTAATACAGGAATTTATTATTGCGGTCTGCAATACAGTCAATATTGGACAGGGACAGAAACTACTATCAAGATTGAAATGTATGCAGATTGGTTTAGAGATAATTTTGTAATCATTGATTATATTGAGATTAATCAATGGATTGAACCTGTTATGACGAAATCTTCTCTTTCTATTGATGCTTCTGCTTATAATTATGCTGAACTTTATGTTTATGGTTCGCTTAATGGAATAGATTATGTGGATCTGCTGGATAGTAGTTCTAATACAATTTGTTCAAATTTTGTGAACTCTACGGGCGGAGTTTATGTACAAGTTTTTTGCGATCTATCTGGTGTCGGAGCATGGACAGGGACAGAAACAGAATTTAAAGTGAAATTTAATGGTAGTTATGATACTAACCCTTTGTATTGGATTACACAATTTCGGGTAGATTATATTAAATTATGGCGTGGAACAACAGTAACAAACGAAGGGAATGATTATCTTAAATTTACTAATGTTGGTATTAACCGTAATTCGTTATCTATTGATGCTTCGCTTTATTCTAATTTGGTATTTGCTTTTAATAATAGTGTTACTATTGATAATATAACGATTTATGATTCATTATATATTGGTGGAGAAGATCCAGGGACACCAATTTGTCAGGACTTAACAGGCTGGTCAAGTGGATCGTCTTTCAAGATTTTTTCTTGTGATCTTCTGGATTATGGTTCTGGTCTTTGGTCAGGTACAGAAACACAATTCTCAATTGTTTTTAATGGCTCAAGTGTTGGGACACTTTATATTGATTATGTGGAGCTTTGGAGACGACCAACAGTAACAAACGAAGAAACAAATTACCTTAAATTCACTTCTGAAGGAATAAAGCGGGATTCATTATCAATAGATACCTCATTATATGAAACTCTACAATTCAGATTTAATACTTCCGTTACACTTACTGAGATCATTATTTATGATTCTCTTTATACAGGATTCTCCATTGATTCGGTTTGTTCTGATACAACGGGCTGGTCTGCAGGTTCGTCATTTTACACTTTTTCTTGTGATCTTAGTCTCAGTCCTAATTGGGATTCTACTGTAACCTCTTTCTCAATTGTTTTTATTTCATCCTCCACTCCAACAATTTTTATTGATTATGTGGAATTATTTGCAGAAAATCAGAACTCCATAGGACAAACCTCTTTATCAATAGATTCCTCAGTTTATAGATATTTTACAATGGAATTTAATACTACTCATGTAATTGAATCCGTAATAATTTATGATGGCACAAATCCTGTCTGTCAAGATAATAGCATAGGCTCATCTGCTGATTATTGGTATCTATTCACATGTGATCTTGGACTCAACGCTTCTTGGACAGGCACAGAGACAGCATTAAAGATTAGTTTCACTTATGCAGGAACAACTCATGCAGGGCAAACGATATTTATTAATGTTATTTATTTGTACAACGCTTCTTTAGGAGACAGAGAAAATATTGCTTATGATGTACTTGAAAGTGGTTATTCTTATGTTAGACCAGAAGGAGTGCTATATGGTTTTCATGGTTGGGAATCAGCAACAAGAGGTAATTTCTTTGAAACCTCTGATACTAATGAGTATGTACCTTCAACAACTATTTTTGAGACAAAAATAAGAATATATGGTACTCCTAATCCTGTTACGTCTTATAATGTATTTTTTGGGATTTATGATAATTCATATGCTTTTCAAGGTGATTCGGATATTTTTGATACAATTTCAGAAAATGATGGATGGGTAACGATTAGTTATGATTTAAGTCAAGATTCTCTTTATTCTACTTTATCTGTTGTTGGGAAACCAAGACTCTATATTAATGCTATTTCTAAGTTTGAAATGGAATATATGATGTGGTTTTATAATCCCTCACCAAATCTTGATTTAGAATCTTTTTATGAAGAAGGTGGGAGAGATTTAATAAATAATAATGGTCAGTTAATAGTTGAGCAAGATTTGAATGAGGACAGTTCTAATGTTAATATTTCAAGAGCCATTTCTACCTTTGATTCAACATTCTACGATTATTTTCAAACCAGAATAAAAACCGATGCACAATCAGGACAATATCAATTTAGAGTTGAAGATCAGGATTATAATATTTTATCTTCTTGGGCAGAAATTTCAGGTAATAATTTTAATTATATAGAATTTTATTTTTCAACAAACGATAATTGGACTGACGATATTTCGATTTTACGAATACATATTTCATTATTGTCTGGAACAGCATTAGACGCTGATAAATTTTATTTGGATTTTGTTGGAATCGTTCACAAAGATTCAAATATTACTATGGGTTATGCTTGGGAATTTGAACAGGATGATTATTTAGATGATTGGATAATTAATGGTGAAGCTGTCTCTAATGGTGTTTCTAATGGAATTTGGGGTGTGGATATTACTGATCAATGGGATGGTATTAAATATGAAAAGCAAATTGTTGATTCTTTTGATTATATTGTTTTTGAAGCTAAAGCAACTACAACTGTATTAATGACTGTTGCAAAAATTGATTCTTCACCAGTTTATTCTTATTTTACGCTTACTACAGATTTTCAGACATTCAAAATTGATTTTTCGGATTATATTTGGAACGATATTTATTTTGCAATATGGGAAAAAAATGGACAGTTTACCGCAGCAGATATTTATTTTAAATATATTAGATTGGTTAAAGATTCTCTCCCTAATTTGCAAGAAGCAGATTCCTATTTTGTCTTAGAGAATGAAGATGAATTCTATTATAATATTTGGAGTGATAATGTTTCATTAGGACAATACCGAACTACTCAACCAATTCCTAAAAACCAAAGCTATGGTTTTCATACTCTACATTACCAAATGTTTAATCGAATAACACTTTCAGGTAATCCAACAACAGGACACTATGTTCCAGGAATGATTTATGAATTTTCTTATGAAAATTATCTGATCTATTCGGCTGTCGTGAATACGTTTATTTCAAGTGATTTCTTCTTAAGTATCTATTATACAGCTAACAAACCGACAGATTATATTGTATATGAAAATAGTACATCAATCACTTCTGGTAGTAGTGATGGCTCTGGTCAAAGTGTTGAATGGGATAAAAATATTGATGTTGGGCTTGTTTTAATTGGAATAAAATTTACTGTCAGTACGAATGCTAGCGAATTTCTTTGGTTCAATACAAGCTATGGGAATGATTTAGTCATTCTTATAACATCTTTTTCAACTTATACTAACAATACCCATGTAATAATTGAATACACCTCAGCAACGACAAGTATTTCAATAAATATAACTGAAGATGGTCTATTCAAAGGGAGTTTTTCTAATTCCCCTATCACTTTTGCTAAATCTGGTAGTCCAGGACAGCATTTTGTTAATGTATTATTCCTTAAACAATACTTTACTTCTGTAACTTTCTCTTTTGCTTATACAACGGAAAACTTTTTTATCAGTAATTTACAGTTCTATACTACTGAAACAGAGGTCTTTTTAGATTGGACTGCAATAAGCACAGGTTCAAGGGATTACGCCACCATAGAACTGAATGACGCTTGGGATTTTAATGATGATGAAGATAATTGGAATACTTTTTATTTTTCTCAATCTGGTGGGTTATTTTCAGGAAATCCTACTAATGGTCTGGGCAGTGGTGTTTTTACAACCTATTCTGCATCTGGATTAGAGTTTTCAACTGATTATCAAATTCTTACTATACGAATGAAAGTTACAGATCCAAGTGATTCTGACTTTAAATTTAGACTGTATATCTCAAATACAACCACCGAATATCAAATGGGAGCAATATATACCCTAAATTCTAATGAATGGTTAGAATTTGAAGTTTTATTAACAGATGACGAAGATTTTCTTACTCTTGGTTTTGGTGATAGATTACGATTCCTTTGGTCTGATACAGCTTTTTCAAATTGGGATGGTGATGAGACAATTGATATTGATTATATTACATTAGAAAAACAAAATGTTCGGGTTGAAATATTTGAAGATGGAACGAGCAAAGGAGTATTTACAACTAATGCTAACTATACTATCTCAACTATTCCAGGTAATCATTTCATCAGTGCAATATTTTTCAGTCCAGATCATAATAATTTGACTTTCGGATTTTTCTATACGATCAATGATTTTTCTATTGAGACCTTAAATTTTTATACAACTACTGATTGGGTTATCCTCACTTGGGCAAGTGATTTATCTAATGTCCAAGTCGAATTATTTGAGAATGGAGAAAGTAAAGGTGATTTTTCAAGCTCACCAAGTAATTACACTATCGCAATTATTCCAGGAACTTATTTTGTAACAGCAATATTTTTTCTATCAGATCATACTAATTTGACTTTTAGTTACATTTATACTATCAGTAATTTCGTTATTGAATCAATTAATTTCTATATAACAGATAATTTGGTTTTCCTCATCTGGAGTAGTGATCTATCTGGTGTCCAAGTAGAAATTTATCAAGATGGAGTAAATAAAGGTACTTTCTCAGATGATGTTAATTATTCAATCTCGATTGTTCCTGATAATTATTTTGTAACAGCAATATTTTATTTAGCAAATCATAATAATCTTACTTATGGGTTTTCTTATGTAGTAAATAATTTTGCTGTTGATTATTTAGCATTTTATACCAATATAACCCATGTTAATTTAGATTGGACAGCAATTAATACAGAAGAAAAAGACTATGCTATCATAGAACTGAATGACGCTTGGGATTTCAACGAAGGAGACACAGAAGGCTTTACAGGAGAATCATTTACTGTACTCGATAATGCTTTGAATTATATTGGTAGTGCGACTTTTATAGACTTCATCTTCCTCGATCCTGGCGATGGTCTTGATAATAATACTTACGAGTCTATTATTATCAAAATAAAAACTAATATATCTAAAAATCTTTATATAAATTCTGGTGATGTTTTTATCGGAGCAACCTCATCATCTTATCAAGTCTTTACTGTTGATTATTCTAATTTTTTTACAGTTTTTTATCTTAATAATCCAACTAACGATCCAATTAATGTCAGTGTCGATTATGTACAAATTTTAAGATATGATGTTCGTGTGGAATTATTTGAAAATGGAATAAGTAAAGGTGTTTTCTCAAATGATGTTTCTTATGTTATTTCTGCTACTCCTGGGACATATTTCGTTAGTGCGGTATTTTTTCTATCAGATCATACTAATTTGACTTTTAGTTATAGTTATACGATCAACAATTTTGCTATTGAATCAATAAATTTCTATACAACTACTGATTGGGTTATCCTCTCTTGGAGTAGTGATCTTGCAGGTGTTGAAGTTGAAATTTATCAGGATGGAGCAAGTAAAGGTACTTTCTCAGGTGATGTTAATTATTCTATTTCAGCAATTCCTGGTAATCATTTTGTAGGTGCAATATTCTATCTTGCTAATCATAATAATTTATCATATAGTTTTCTTTATGATATTGATAATTTTCTTGTTGAATCTATTAATTTCTATACAACTACTGATTGGGTTGTTCTCATTTGGAGTAGTGATCTTGCAGGTGTCCAAGTTGATTTATTAGAGAATGGGGTAAGTCAAGGGACTTATTCAACTTCTCCAAGTAATTATACTAAATCAGCAATAACAGGAGTATATTATATTACTGCAACTTTTTTCTTAGTAGAACATAATAATATATCTTACAACTTTGTTTATGAGGTAAATAACTTTTTTATTACTTCTATTCAATTCCAAATTGTTTCTGATTTTGTTTCGATAACATGGTCAAGTTCTCTTAGTGGAATAGGACTACAATTATATGATGATGGAATTAATAAAGGAATTTTTAGTTCATCTCCAAGTCAATATGCTCAAAATACAACAGAAGGACTTCATTATGTTTCTGCAATATTTTACTTAACAGGTCATAATAACATTTCTAATTCTTTTTCTTATGAAACTAATCCTATTTTAATTACTAATACTAATTTCTATACAAATGAGACCTATGTTAATCTTGATTGGTCAGCGACAAGTGATGCTTCAAGAGACTATGCAACCATAGAACTGAATGATGCTTGGGATTTCAACGAAGGGGATGTTGAAAATTATTATAGATCAGTAGGAGCTACTAATTCATTATCAATTGATAGTGATTCATTATTAATTAAAATTACTTCTTCTTCTTATTATTATACTGATATTCAAGTTATTAGTAATATTAATATTGATTTAAGTTTGTATAAATCAATTATTGTTAAAATTAAATCAAACAATACTGAAGGTTTTAAAATTCAAGGCAAATCTTCAGGTATTACTACAATTACATCACAACAATCAACGACAGAAGTTAATAATTATGTAACATTTATACTTCCAATAACAAGTTCTGGAATAATTACGTCTTTTGGTCTCTTAATCTATAATATTTCTAATATTAATTTTGATGCTACTGAAGGATTTTGGATAGATTATATTCAACTATTAAAAGACGATGTTCAGGTTGAATTATTTGAGGATGGTATTACTAAAGGTGTTTTCTCAACTTCTATTTGCTCTTATATTATTAATATTAATCAAGGCCAACATCTTGTTACGGCCTTATTCTTTTTGAATGGATTTTCAAATATTTCTTATAATTTTCAGTACACAGTTTCTCAATTTGTCATTACTTCCGAGATATTCTATACAAATTATAGCCATTTTTCCTTAGAATGGACAGCCGATCAAACTAATGTTAATATCACAATAAAAGAGGATGGAATCTTGAAACAAGACTCTACTAATGTTTCTTCTTTAACATTAGCTAAGCGTGATATAGAAGGTTCTCATTTTCTTACATTGACTTATTCTAAGCCAGGTCATAATTCAATTAGTAATTTAGAAACTTATCAAGTTGAGCCAATTCGATTTACAAATTTTCTTTGGTCAGTTAATGGTACTCATGTTAATCTTGAATTTAATATCACAGAGATTGTCGATGTTAAAGTTTATCGTGATTTTGTTTCTTATGCAAATATTACTTCAACTAATGGAGAATTTATCAATATTACGAAAATCCGTACTTCTGGAGATCATATTATTATTTTGCAGTTTAATAGAACAGGATATAATCTTGTTACAAAGGCTTTACAATATAACATTCAGATTGCTCCTTTAATAGATGAGGACATTATAGAAATAGATGTTAATGAAACAACCGTATATTTTATTGAAGATACTACCCAAGAAGCTATTAATGCTATTATAATATTTTCTACATTAATGATAAGTGCTGTTGGATTATCAATTCTATTCGTTTATCTTTATAATCGTAATAGACAAGAATTTAGGGATTTTGCTAAGAATCTTCCAGAGGACATTCAGAAAATTATTACAGAAAGACGTGAGCGTTCAAAAACTAAATCTAATAGGTTTGCCCGTAGTTCAACCCAAAAAGGAGAGATTGAAAGGATTACTCCCTTTAAATAACTTTTTTCTTCTGTTAAATTTTTTTCTCTACATCAATAAAAAATAGATTTAAGCCCTTTTTTCTTACTTTCAACTAATATTTTCTTATCTCTCTAGGTGTGTTATATTGGGTAAGGTTGCCACAGGAAAAAAAGTAACGGTAAAAAAACGAGTAGCAAAAAGATCAGTTAATATTAAAAAACAAGTTGTAAAAAGCCAACTAAATACATTAAAAGCAATTGAAGCTATTGAAAAACGGATAGATAGAGCCGATAAATTGATGAAAAGAAGGCAATCTTCCGCAGTCTCCAGAGACAGATTAACAACTCATAAAAAAACAAGTGATATTTCTGATAATAAAGCATGGGGTAGATGGAGAAAAGATCAAGGAACGTCAGATATAAGAGGGATTGATACAAAAGATTTTAGCAGGGAAAGAAGAAATTTACGCTCACGATTAAATAGGGCGATAAGAAAATTGCAACCTGAAAAAGCAAAAGTTTCTAAGAGAAAACCAATAAAAATTTCAAAACCAAAACCCATAAAAAAAATTATTAAGAAACCTAAACAACCACCCAAAATAATCGTTACAAAAGAAAAAAGAGCTGGATTATTAGGATTTCTACCAAGTATTTTACCAGGAAGAAAACCCAAAATTAAACAAGAACTAACTGAGGACCTTGTTAATACTACAATTGTTAAACAATACAAACCATTAATGCAATTTACTAAATCAGAAGATTTAATTAAAGAATTGAATAAAGAAACAGGAATATCTAAGAAAGATGTTGAGAAATTTCTTGTTCAAATGTATTTTGATAAAGATTTAAACCTTATGACAGGGAAAGGCAAAGGAATCAAAGTCGATAAGACAAGTTTCGCTTTTGTTGATGTAAGACAAAAACCAAGAAAAGCCTTAAAACAAAAGGAAATAGTGATTGTCGAAGGAGAACCAGAACCCGAACCAGAGAAAAAAGAAGTTACTGCATATTCAAAAGTAGATATTCCTGAAACAATTTCAACCGAATTTTTAGAGGAAATGCTTAAACAAGAAGAAGCTGAATTAGCCGAACAGGAGAAAATAGCTAAAACCATAACTGAATTAGCTGATACTCCAACTATGCTTGAGCAAGACCGAATATTATTATTAAAAAATATTGATCGTGTTGGTCAAAGTGGGACAGTAGAAGAAATAGAAAAATTATTAGAAGGGCAAGAATTTACTGTTACTGAATTAAGAGATATGGAAAATTTTCCAAGACAATTATATTATAAACAAAAAATAAGTGATGTTTTGTCTATTAAAGACAGAGAAGAACGCTTTGAAAGTGCTTCTAAATTACAGGATGAAATTGAACATACAGCAGGAGGAACGTATGCTTGGGCAAGTCCATTAGCAGAAGTTAAAATTACTTATGTAAGAGAAGAACGAAAAAAAGAATTAGAAAAAGCACAACAAGCTGAACCCATTTTTAAACCTGGAAAACTTCCACCACTAAAAAAGTTATCTGCTTATTCTCAAGCTATTAAAGGAATGTCCAGAGATGAAAGAAGAAAATATGATTTGAAACGTAAATTATTCAAAGAAGGTGTTATTAGCGATATTTCTGATGCTTCTGCTGATGACAAAGTTGATGAGGTCTATGATTCACATTCGCCCATGTTTGAATTATATGAAGATGCTTTGAGTAAATTTGATACCTCTGAGAAGAAAAGAGACGAAATTATTGTCGAAAATGACCAAGCAATTGAACGCTTTCTTAGTTTAGATGAGGATGACCAAATTAAAGATCTCGAAGAAGATGCTAAAATTATTCATCAAGTACCTGTAAGCTCCTGGTCGGAAGATCCAAGTAAATCTGATGTTAAAGATTTAGATACTAAAGTTGATAATCCAGAGGAACAATTAATTCTTTTAAAACTTGAATTAGATCAATTGCGGGATGTAGAGAGTACTCAAAGACAAATTGATGCTGTTCTTAGAGAAATTACCAGATTAGAAAACTTAGAACAGAAACCACCTGATTATAATGAACGAATACAAAACTTAGAACAAGAACGTGAATTATTACGTGGTGTTATTGAGCCAATTTCAGAACCTATTGCTACCCAAGTCTCTAAAGAACAAATTATGCTTACTTTGAGAACTTTGACACAAGAAAAGAAAGAAGAATCAAAAATGGAAATGTTTGGTAATCCTCCTATTAATTTTAATGATTTAGTTCCCAGGTTGATCGCAGATTATAATTTAGCAGAATTAGAATTAGACCAATTTGAGAAAGATATTTGGGATTTAATGGATTCTGAAGTAATTGATGGTCAAGATGGAGTTAGTAAATATAAAATAATTTCTCAAAGGGCGTTAGTTGCTTTCGTTAGTATTCCAAGGGAAAAAGAAACCATTGTTCCTGTTGTTGAGGATAAAATAATTGAAACTAAAAAAGATGAATCATTATATATAAATAAACAAGTCCAACGACTGAAATTTTTGAGTGTTGATGTTGTGGATTTGGAAGAAACATTAAAGGAAATCGAAAATCAGTCTGAAGAAATTGATGAGGATGACAGGATTGATATTTTTAGTAATATCGGTGAAGCAAATGCAGACAAACTTATTAATGTAATGGAGAAATCCAAAGATTTAGGAGTAGAAATTTCAGATCAAGATTATAATATTGATGCTAATTTTACTACATTTAATGATTTACAGGATTTATTACAAGAAGTAAACAAAGGCATCCAAGAACGTCAAGAGCATTATAAAAATGACCAAAAAGATTTTGTTCAAGTTAGAGAACAAGAGAAAGAACAAGCAGAGCAAAAAAGAATCGAAAAAGAACAAGTTGAAAAAGAATTAGAGGAAGAACGAAAAGAACGTGAGACTGAAATTCTTAAAGGCAAAATTGATAAGTTCCGAGAACTACGTGATGAAATTCAAGCATTAGGGTTATCAATTCCTCCTGTTTTTACTGAAGGGGCTGTTGATGACGATGTTTTAAATGAATTGGCTGATATACTTCAGAAAGCCAAAGAAGCATTACCCGCAGAAGAAAAACCCGAATCAAAAACTAAAGAAATTAATAAACTTAGTGAGGATATTAAAGAGGACAGATTCAGGTTTTCAGATGATTTATTTTTCTTACCAGACACAGATCCGAACAAAAGAATTATTGTTAGAGCTACTCCCCAAGAGGAAACCATTAGATTAGATGCAATACTTGTCCCAAGTTTTCAACTTACAAACAAAACTGCTGATTTGGATGGATATGTAACAAGTCAAATTGATAGGGGAGTTGGGTTATATGAATGGGTAGATGATACTACTGATATTAAAACATTTATTGAAAGTCGGGGGGCAACAATAACAGAAATCCGAGATAATAATTATATTATTGCTATGAGAGTTGATGATGATTTAAGAATTAATTTAGCTCTTAGTGATGGCAAACAATTATTGAATAGTATTGATTTCGGAGAGAACAATATGCGTCATAAGATTGATAAGATTCTCTCTGGTGAAAGAAAACATCCTATTCTCAGTCTTGCAGATTATGAGGATTTGACCAGATTAGAAGAACAATTATCACCAACCTTAGTAAAAATTGAAAAAGAATTAGAGAATCTTGAACGGTTAGATCGACAAAGACGAATAGGAATCGTTATACAATATCCTAATGAGAACCAAAAAGAGTTAGTTGAAGCATATAGATCATTAAAATCTCATCATACTACTCTTAGCTTCTTAAAGGAAGAAGATAAAGAATTATTAGCAAAAAAATTCGGTAGTATTAGACCGAAACAAGCTCACAAAGTTCAATTCAATATTAATGAACCAAAACAAACGGGATTTCTATTAAATGATTATTATGTAGTTCGTTGGACAGGTAATTATCAACAAAATGAAGCGATAGCAGAATTAGTTAAAATAAATCCCAGGTCCATTAAAGTCAAGATAGTAGAATCCTTAGATGGTACTCCTAAAATGAAAGGAATAATTACCATTTTATTAGGAAAAACGACCAATAAGAATGCTATTTTTGAAATTAGGAACAAAGAAATTGTTGATGAATACACAATCGACTTAGTTAATGTAATGATTTCTGATACTGAATATAAAGATCGAAGAATCATTAAACAAGTATCTCGTCAAGGAAATGGAGGCGTAACTTGGGACAGAGATAATAAAACCTGGAGAGGTAAGGTTGAACGTGAATATTGGGATGAATTAGCTAAATATGGAACTGTTGAAGAAGATAAAGAATTTACTTTTGAAGAAAAAGTGCAATCTATCGAAACAGGACAAGAAAGAAAAATAGAGAAATTAGAGAAACAACTTGAAAATATTAAGAAAAAATATGATGAAGTCAGCGATTATCTCAGAAACAGTCCTGAAGCTCAGTTCTTAGGGATGGCTGAACCTATTAAAATAGGACATCATTCAGAGAAAAGACACCGTAAATTAATAGAGAAATTCCGATCCAGATCTGATAAACAGCATGAATTTTATAATAAGATCAAAGAAATTGAGTTTAAGATTGAAGTAGCAAAAAACCAATTAGAAAGGAAAGGATCTATTATTCAGCATCAACGAAAAATACCTGGTAAAACCTCACCATTACCACCAACATTTGAAGCAGAAGCACAAACTTATCAAGATGTTCAAAACGATAAAGTAACACATCACTTTTACGCTCAAAAAGGAACTAAAACTATTGAATATCAGGGTTCGACAATTTTAAATGAACAATTTAATGAAGTCCCATACGAAATATCTATTCCTGAGATTAAACAACGCTATGGATGGGATGTTTCTCATCCTGATTTAGAGATTGTTGATAATATTGAAGATAAATTTAAACCTATTACTAGGTCCATGTTTGGTATTGATACAGATAATCTCAAAGTTGGAGATGTAATTGTACCTTATATTGGTGGAAATGAGGCTACTATTACAAAGGTCAATAGAAAAACGGTTGTTGGTCATTATGCTAATGGGGATGAAGGATTATGGGAAAAGAAATACATTCATTCTAAGGTGGAAAAATAATGAGTAAGAAAGGACAAAAACCAAAGAAAAAACAATATGAAAGAGTTAAAGGATATAAAAGAAGAAATCCAACCAAAACCGAAACATTCTTAGTAAATCCTGAAATAGTGGTTGGTATCTTTATTGCTATTGGAATAGGTGTCATACTTGAAATATTGATCTCACGATTTGCAACTATGTTAAGTATTGATGAATTAGTGTTTTGGGTTCTAATAGTTGGATTTAGTATATTTGTTAGTGCAAGTTATTTCGGAACACGCTACAAAATTAAAAGGAAAAAATAATCAATGGTTAAAAGAAAGAAAATTGCTCCAAAGAAAACGGTTATTACTAAGCAAACAGTTGGTAATCTATCAACTCAAACGACCTCTAAACGTGATGACTTGGAGGAATATATTGGAGAACAAGCATTAAAAAAACAGGCTTGGATTAATTTAGATCCAAGATTTCCTAATACTAAAGGAGTACAAAAAGAGCAAATAGACTCAGCAATTGAATCATTAGAAAATCTTGATGGATTTATTTCAGTTTGGAGAGAAGATGAATATTTTGAACCTATGGAAATGAGTATAGAACAATCTACTCTAAATAGAGAAATCTTAGATGAAAGAAAACAATTAGCAGAAAATTATATTTCACGAATTAAATTTTATGATCGAGACGAATTGTTTGATATTTCTAAGGATCTCCATGAAAGATTCAAAGATGAGGCTAAGGAAAATGAAATCACGAAGGAATCAAAGAAAAAAAGGAATATGATGAAAACTGCAAGAGAACGTATGAGTTTCGGGCAATTATCTGAAGAATCTTATGAATCTGATAATCCTGAAGATAAGGAAATTGTATTCAAGTTATCACAAAGAGAAGGGTTTAATCGTGTTTTTAGATCAGGCTATAAGGAACTTAGCACAGATCAAAGAGATGGTATAACTTCTTATTGGGATGTTTCATATCCAGATTTTAAAGAAAACTTGGCAAATCATCTTGGTTTAGAAGGTCTTACTTCTCAATTTGGAGAGTTTTTGGATGAGACGGTTCATTTTCCTGAGAATATGGAGTTTTATGAATTTAATATTCGTGATGATCCAAGAGCTAATAAACCAACCGAAAGAACACTTGATGACTACAATCAAGTTATCGCAGAAGTCCAAGAAGCAATAGAACGATTCGATATATGGGTTACAGGTGATTTTGCAAGGTTTAAACAATTATCAGAAACAGGATCAACAATTTTTGTTACTAGTCCTAGAGGGGGACATGAATTTTTATCAATTTATTCTTACGCAAATGGATTATTAAAAGACCTCATTCCTTCTGATATTGTTTCCAAGGGCGAAGAATATTCTAGTCTTTCAACTTCATGGAAACCAAAAAAGAGCGAACTTAATCTTAGGGGTATTACTTGGTTAGGGAATGAATCAAATGAAATTGCGAGAGTAGTGGTTTTAGATGATATAATTGCTTCTGGTGAACAAAAAAGGAAATATTATAATACATTACGTTTGAAATTTCCTAAAATTCCTCTTTATTATATTTCCGTTATGGCAAGACGATCAGGATATAGAAATGAGCAATATGATGACAATGAGGAACAATTAGCTCAATATTTAGGCGGTGATCCTGAACTAATTTCTAAGTATGGTGTTTTCGATGGATGGGCTGGAGAGTTTTGGCACGATGAATCAATTGGAATGATCGGATTTAGGGATGATGTTAGTGAATTTGGTATTATGGGTTCAGATGCTCCTTTGACTGCTGTTTTCCCTTGGTCTGCTCCAGATGGTCAAGCAGATGAAGCAAGTAGAATAATGTTATCACCAGCAACAGAAGAATTTGGATTTGAAAGAAATAGGAATGTGGGTAAGAGATTAAGGAGGAATGTAGAATGAGTTTTAGAAAAAGATTAAAAATCAAACAAACGATAGGAAGAAAGATATTTCCTTATCGACAACAAGCAAGATCCAAATATTATGAAAATACTAAATTACGTGATCGTATAAGAGATGAAAGAACAACTGAACCTCTTGCTGATAATTTTGAGGATTATATAGGAAATATTTCAAGCAAAGACATTCCAGGGGTTGATGATTCTATTCCTGACGGATTCTTTGTGTCAGATTTTTTTCCAACACAAAGAGAAGTAAATGAAGCAATTAAAGAATATTATATTAGCCAAAAGATTGCACAAGCTAAAACAGAGAGGAAAAGTCAAAAAAAAGCGAAACAAAAAGCAGAAAGGGATTGGGCTTTAATTGAATCAAGACAAGAGTTTATTGATGATCTAATTAATGAAGATAGTACTTTTTCAGAAGTTGAATTAATTGGTCATACTGCAATATATGACGAAAAAAATAATGAATTAGTTGGGGACATTACCTATGAATATTATCCTTTTAATAAACACATTCATATCGTTACAGGGCTAATATATCCTAATTATCAGGGATTAGGGCTTTATCCTTATCTAAGAAGGGAATTAATTAATACTGTTGATAGAAATAAATTGACATTGGCAACTAGAGCAGAACCGTTTGATCCGAAATTTGCTTCTCCCAATCTCCCACTTTCAGTTAAAAGAGAGAAAAGCCAACGTCGAGAAGAATTGAAAGAACATTATGCTTCGTATGGTAAAAAAGATAGTGTTGAGGTTAGTACTGAAACAGACCAAGATCCTGATGATGTTATTTACATTGGTAGATTCCCAAATGAGTGATAAAAATGAAAGTTGGAACAAAAAGAAAATTAACTATGAAAAGAAAAGTTGGCGTAAAAAAGAGCCAAGACGCATTAGACAGAAGCATTCTTAGATATACGAAAGTCTCTGAAAAAAGGAGATATGAAGAATTTTTAAGGAGATTAGCATTCAATTTCTATGAAATAGATGCGTATGATGACGTTTCTGCTAAAGCAATTGAAAAAGATCTAGTACGTGATATGGCAAAAGATTTAGATATAAGCCAAGAAAAAGTGAAAAAAGAAATTAAAAAACGATACCATATTTATAGTCAGCAAGTTGATTAATAGAGTAGATTTAATGAGTAATAAAAAGAAATGAGTGATGAAAATGAAGCAAGTTGCTACAAAAAGAAAACAAGGAACG
>LAZR01000600.1_pt1 | contig 26663 bp, 23 predicted proteins | sample 329461 | NCBI WGS metagenome assembly LAZR01 (sample SAMN03002196, study PRJNA259156) | marine sediment metagenome | biome: sea floor; feature: Hydrothermal impacted sediments; material: marine sediment; isolation source: Loki non-amplified sample from Loki's castle hydrothermal vent sediment ...
AGATTAGATGAGGCGGAATTGACCGCCGATATCATCGCGCTCGCCACCCAGTATGGCCGCTATGGGTATCGCCGGATCACGGCGCTGCTGCAGGAGGCCGGATGGACGGTGAACGTCAAACGGGTCGAACGCATCTGGCGACGGGAGGGGCTGAAAGTGCCGCAAAAGCAGCCGAAGAAGGGTCGTCTCTGGCTGAACGACGGATCCTGTGTCCGTTTTCGGCCGGAGTATCGCGACCATGTCTGGTCCTACGACTTCGTCGAGGCCCGAACCCATGATGGACGGAAATTCCGCATGCTCAACATCATCGACGAGTTCACCCGGGAATGCCTGGCGATCCGGATCGACCGCAAGCTGAATTCGATCAGCGTCATCGACGCTCTGACCGACCTGTTCATCCTGCGCGGCGTGCCAACCCACATCCGGTCGGACAACGGGCCGGAATTTATAGCCAAGGCAGTGCGCGAATGGATCCTCGCCGTCGGCGCCAAGACGGCGTTCATCGAGCCTGGCAGCCCCTGGGAGAACGGCTATTGCGAGAGCTTCAACGCCCGACTTCGAGACGAACTCCTGAACGGCGAGATTTTCTACTCGCTGGCCGAGGCGAAGGTCGTGATCGAAAGCTGGCGGCGCCATTACAATACCGCACGCCCGCACTCATCGCTGGGTTACCGTCCGCCGGCACCCAAGGTCGTGCAATGGCCGGCTTCGCCATCCGGCCCGGCTTCACCGGCCACGCCAGCCTTGGCGCCAAGGCCTGTCATGCACTAAGATTTGCCCCGGACCACTCGGTTGGGGCAGGCCACTTTTTGCGAGCGCGCTCGCCCAGTCGGCTGGGCTCACCTTCTTCCCAACCTCCTATTCCGCCTGGCAGGGAACCGGCGAAGGTCATCTCGGGACGGTGACGAAGGAGATGCGCCGCATATTCGCCGAGGCCTCGACATCGGTTCCAGCGCTGATCTTCATAGATGAGATCGACACGCTGCAGGCGCGTGGCACATCTTCCAGGAATGACGACTGGTGGAGATCGATCATCAACGGTCTGCTCGAGTGTCTGGACGGGACCGGACGGCGCGAGGGCGTCATCGTCCTGGCGGCCTGTAACGACGCCTCGGACCTCGACGCCGCGTTGATCAGATCAGGCAGATTGGACCGGACCTTCCATATCGGGTTGCCCGGCGAGGAGGATCTGGCGGAGATTTTCCGGCACCATCTTCCGTCCCTGTCCGAGGCCGAGGTCCAGCCGGTGGCGACGTTCCTTGCCGGCATCGCCTCGGGCGCCGACGCCGCCCGCATCGCCAGGGATGCCCGGAGTGTGGCAAGAACCGCGGGCAGGGAGATCGCCGCCGGCGATCTTCTTGCCGTGGCGATACCGCCGGACACGCGTCCGCAAGACCTGCGCCGCCGCATCGCGGTCCACGAAGCCGGGCATGCCGTGATGCTGCTGTCGCAGGGGATCGTTCCGGCCTGCCTGTCGATCGTCGACGCTTCCGGCGGGAAGGTGGCCTATGAGCGTTCCGACGGCGAGGGGCTTCCGGAGAACCTGTATCAACGCCTGCTCGTCCATCTCGCCGGACGGGCGGCGGAAGATATCGTGTTCGGATCGGTCTCGCTCGGCGCCGGGGGCCCGGACGCGTCGGATTTGGGCAAGGCAACCCGGCTGCTCGCGACGATCGAAGCGCGCCTGGGGCTTGGCTCGCGCCTGTCCGTCACCGAGACGGTCGACGAGGCGTTGATCGAGGCGCGGCTGCGGACAGCCTACGCGGATGCGGTGATGCGTCTCCTGGAACATCGCAAGGCGATTCTGGATCTGGCGGCAATCGCCCTGCGGGATCGGATCGTCGGCAAGGCGGCGCTACGCGATTTCTGGGCGTCCCGGTAAGTCTATCCGGCGACCTCGCCACCATCTTCTTCATGACCCTGACGCCCCGCAGCGATCTTCGCTGCGGGGCGCGACCTGGCTTGCGCATTATCTTAAGTTATGACAAGTTACCTTTCTGTCAGTTCTTTGGCTTTAAACACGAAAACTTTGGTTTTCTCGGCAGCGATACATCGGCACCAACTCGACCGCGAGCATCGCCGCAAAGATCAGCGCGCAGCCGAGAAGGCCGAGCGCGGCGATGCGTTCGCCCAAAAGGATCACGCCGAACAGCGCTGCGAACAGCGCCTCGGAGGAGAGGAAGATCGCCGCCTGCGGCGCCGTCGTATAACGCTGACCGATGATCTGCAGCGTGAAGGCGAGGCCCGAGGCGAATACGCCGCCATAGACGATTTCGGGCCAAGCGGCCCAGAGCGAGGCAAGCGACTGCCCTTCGAGAACCAGCGCGCCAAGACTGGCCAGCGCCGTCGTCATAGCGAACTGTACCGCGGCCAGCGTCAAGGGCCGGCCACCGGAACCTGCGAAGACGCCGACAAGCAGGATCTGCAGCGACCAGAACACGGCGCTGAGGACGACCCAAAGGTCGCCCGAGCTCAGCGCCGAGATGCTGCCGCCGCCGAGTAGGACGATGCCGGCGAAGGCCGCCAGCGCCGACGGCCAGACCACCCAATGGGCGCGGTTGCGTAAAAGCACCAGCGCCAGGAGCGGTGTGATCACCACGTAGAGGCCAGTGAGAAAGCCGGCATTGGTGACCGAAGTGGTGACGATGCCGATCTGCTGGAAGATTGAGCCGAGAAACAGCATGATGCCGATGGCGGCGAAGCCGGCCGAGGCTCCCTTGGGAAGGGGTGAGCAGGCGCGTTTCGTTTCGCGCACGGCGAATGGCAGGACCGATAAGGTCGCCAGGGCGAATTTCGCCGCCGTGAACGTCCACGGGCCCAGATCGTCCATCGCCGTCGACTGGGCGACGAAGCCCATGCCCCAGACGGCGCCGGCGAGCAGCAGGAGGAGGTTGGCGTTGAGGCGGGACATGGGCGATATGGGTGTAGTTGCGTTGCGGTCGGGCTAGCGGCTGGCTGTCGGGAAAGCAAGGATGGCGCCGCTCAGTTTGCGCGCAGTTGGGCAGTCCAATTTTCGAGCCGTGCGCCATTGGCATCAAAGTCGCTCGCGCCGAGGAGCGAGCGTGAATAGAGTCGCAGCCGTGTGCCGTCGCTGCCAGGAAGAGCCTCGGCATCGATCGTATCGGGAAAGCGCAGCAGGGGTGTGCGTGCGACATAGCGGCGATAGTCCTGCCGACCGCCGTCATCGACCCGCGCGACGTCCGAATCGACAAGAACGATGGCGTCGAGGCGGTCGAGCAGTGCCGCCGGCGGATCTCGGTAAAGCGGCAGTTCGACGTCGGTAACGCCATCGCAGGCGTCGGGGGAACAGGCGAGGGCGTCATTTGGCGTCGAGCGACGGGCGAGGGTGGAAAAGTCGACGGCGCCCTGGTCGGCCGGGCCACCAAACAGTTCCCAGACCCGCTCGGGGCCGGCCAGGAAGACGCCGCCGAAGACGAGAAGGGGCAGGGCAACGGCGACGAGGACGAACCAGCGCAGAGATTTCATGGCCGGGCTCTCAAAACGGTGGCAAGCGCCGAATGCAGGGAAGACGACGAATTTGTCGCGGGAACGAGTGAGGCGGACGACCGTTGCGGAACGTATCGTTTCAGCACTGTCGACCACGGACGAGCGTCGCTGGCCTCTTATACCCGATGCTCAGGAAAGACGAGACAGCTGATGTTTGAAGCCTTCGCACAGGAATCCGGAACCGCCAATCCGGCTTCGTTGGCGGTCGCGACGACGCCCGAAACGGTTGAGCAAGCGGTCGAAATCGACCCGGCCTTCGCCCTCGGCAAGATCGAGGCCTGGGTCGTCGGCTTTCAGAAGCTGCTGCCGAACATCGTCGTTGCGCTCGTCTTGCTGGCATTGTTCTGGGGAATCGGCTGGCTGGTCGGCCGCGGCTTCAGCGCGTGGGCAAAGCGCCGCGGCCGCGACAATCTCGGCGAGGTGCTCGGCTCGTTTCTGAAATGGGTCGTTATCCTGCTCGGCATATTGCTGGCGCTTACCATCGTGATCCCGTCGCTGAAGCCGGGCGATCTGGTCGCCGGGCTCGGCATCGGCTCGGTGGCGATCGGCTTTGCCTTCAAGGACATCCTGCAGAACTGGCTGGCCGGGCTGCTGCTGTTGATCCGCCAGCCGTTCGAGGTCGGCGACCAAATCATCGTCAACGGCTATGAGGGCACAGTCGAGTGGATCGAGACGCGGGCGACGATCATCACCACCTATGACCGCCGCCGGGTGATCATTCCCAATGCCGACGTCTATTCCAACGCGGTGACGGTCAATACGGCGCACAAATTGCGACGTTCGCAATATGATGTCGGCATCGGCTATGGCGACGACGTCGAAACGGCGCGAGAGGCGATCCTCGCCGCGCTCGCCGAAACACCGGGCGTCGAAGCCGATCCGAAATCCGAAGTGCTGGTCTGGGATCTGGCCGCCTCAACGGTCAATCTGCGGGCGCGGTGGTGGACCAATTCCAAACGCACCGATGTTGTCCACACCCAGGCGGCGGCATTGGAGGCGATCAAGGCGTCGCTCGACAAGGCCGGGATCGACATGCCCTTCGACACGCAGGTGCTGTTGTTCCACGACCAGACCGAAGAGCTCGACGGCGTGCGCGGCCGCCAGCGCGAGGGCTGGCCGAAGCCCGCGAAGGGCACGCTGCCCCGCCCGGCTCGGCTGGTCGACGCCGAAAGCGCGTCCGCCCGGACGTCCGCCACGGAGACAGAGGGGGCCAGCGCCGGCGACGCGCCGGGTCAGCCCTCGGGGAGCCAGTCGAGCGGCCGGTAGCCGGGCAGCGCCTCAATCCGGGCGAGCCAAGCGCACACACGCGGATAGGCGGTAAGATCGAAGCCGCCCTGGTCGGCCACATGGGTATAGGCGTAAAGCGCGATGTCGGCGAGCGTAGGCGCATCGCCGACCAGCCAGTTGGATCGCGTCAGTGCTGTTTCCATGACGGCGAGGGCCTTGTTGCCGCCGTCGAGCGTCTCCGCCAACCGTTCGGGCGTAGCCTGAGCCTTGCGGCTGGGATAGACGAGCAGCGAGCGCCGTACGGCGACGTTGGGTTCGTGGCTGTATTGCTCGAAGAACATCCAGGACAGCATTGTTGCGCGCTCGAATGGGTCGGCGGGGAGGAATGTGCTGCCCTCGCCAAGATAGGCCAGAATCGCGTTGGATTCCGGTAAAGTCCGCCCGTCTTCCAGTTCCAACACCGGAACCTTGGCGATGGGGTTGAGGGCGAGGAACTCCGGCCGCTGCGAGAGTGGTTCTCGATCAGGAAAGGCGTGAAGAACGCCCATTCCGCATCACTCATCAGTCCCCGAATCGACGCTGCCCTCCTCAAACAGCAGCGTTGAATCACGCGTCAGGTGAAATGGGAATCCTGTTTGTCCACATGAAATAGTTGCGCCGGCCTGACAGATGACTTATGGTAAACACAAGCTGATGGGCGCGAATGATCAGATGGATAGCGTTATGGTTGCGAAAGTCAATGCTAAATATTTATTGTGCGCGGCAATCAGTTTAAAACTTCTATTAGGCACTTCGGTTAAATCGAACTCACAAGAACAATTTGATTTTTCGGGAAAAGGATTTTTTTGCGTCTTTCGACGCAAGAGATTTGCCTCCAGATTTATTGTATACGTTTTCATCAAGTGCCGAGGCCGATTCTATCGTGAGAAGCATCGCATCGACAGTGGGCCTTATCCCAAGGTTTAAAGTTTTTGCGGCGAATGTGCCTAATACGGCAGCGCTGATCGACGGCGAGCAGCGTCTAATTGTTTACAGTGAGAGCTGGATACAAAATACTTTGGAAAATGATCGATGGAAAGCGGTCACCCTAATGGCGCACGAGATCGCTCACCATTTGAATGGCCACACACTGGAAGCGAGTGGCAGTCGCCCATCTATTGAGCTCGAAGCCGACAGATTCGCAGGTTTTTCGGTAGGCCGGCTGGGTGGGACGCTTCCTCAAGCGCAATCACTTTATATGCTACTCTCCGAGAGCGGAGGTTCGACGCATCCGCCTAGAAGTGCTCGACTGGAGGCCGTCGCAGTTGGTTGGAAAGATGCATCTGCGGGTCTAGGAACATCACCAGAAAATACGACCCCGCAAAATTGCCGCTCAAGTGGCGCATGCTTCATATTTAACGGTGAATTAGAATGCGAATAGGCATCAGGGTCTCATCAATTAATGCCATTATATTCTTTTTGGCAATTAACGTTTTATATTTCATGCAATTAAATACAATAAACGCGGCGGATTTATCGGGAAAATCCATCCAAGCGAAGGTTTTATACTACAACTATTCTTGTGGTGTTCAAAGCTGCAGATGGTTTGGACCCGTGCCTATTCTGGTATTTATGTACATATCAAAATCGGGGTCAATTTTTGTATACAGAAAGGATGAGGCGGGCGTAAAGACTGAGTTTGGAAAACTCAATGATCTTGGCGTAGCTTCCGTAAAATACATGATGGCGAAAGATAGGGTCGTAATTGAGTATTTTTATAAAGAACATAATGCATACATTGAGCATAACGTTATTTTGGAAAGCGGTAAAGAATGCATCGTGCGCGTTCTGGATAAAGGTTTTAGAGACGATCTTTTTGTAAGAGAAATATACTTAACTACGCATTACTGCGCGGTAAAAGAAGAGAATGCTTTCATTGAAGGCGATTTGTTTAAGAAGGAAATGTTCACGGCGGATGAATTGGCAAGAAAGCCACCCCCATGAATTAAAGGTTGCGTCGGGCGCCAAGACCATCTGGTATTTTTTCATCCTTATAATCTACAAATCTGCTCGCGCCGAGACCGAAAAGCTGGCGTTAGCTTCTACCCAAAGCTGTCACGGAATTTTCCGCTACAGAGATGCTGCCCGGGGCAGCTCCTCATTCAAGGCTTCGGCGGCCGTCCCGACCGCCAATCGGGACAAGTTCCGCAAACATGCCGAGGACGCGGCCACCGTCTTCAAGGAGTACGGCGCGCTCAAGGTCGTGGAGTGCTGGGGCGATGACGTGCCGGAGGGAAAGGTGACGTCGTTTTCCATGGCGGTTCAGCGCAAGCCCGACGAAGCCGTGATCTTCTCCTGGATTCTGTGGCCCTCGAAGGAGGTCCGCAACGAAGCGATGCCGAAGCTGATGGAGGATCAGCGCCTGAACCCCGAGCAAAATCCCATGCCCTTCGACGGCAAGCGGCTGATCTTCGGCGGCTTCGAGATGCTCATCGAACGCTGAACGGGATCGAGGATGCCCGCGCGTGGCGTTCGACGAGCGGTGCCGTCGCGGTAGCATGCGCGCTTGCGATGCAAAAGCTCTGCGATTAGGGTCCGCGCGCTCCCGCGGGAGCCTTCCCGACGTTCTGACCGGAGTCCCGTCTCATGGCCTTCCTCGCCGCCGCCCTCGATCGCGTCAAGCCGTCCGCCACCATCGCCGTCGCGCAAAAGGCCCGTGAACTGAAAGCCGCCGGCCGCGACGTCATCGGCCTCGGCGCGGGCGAGCCGGACTTCGACACGCCCGACAACGTCAAGCAGGCGGCGATCGAGGCGATCGACCGCGGCGAGACGAAATATACGCCGGTCTCCGGCATTCCGGAACTGCGCCAGGCGATCGCCAAGAAGTTCAAGCGCGAGAACAATCTCGACTACGAGCCGGAGCAGACCATCGTCGGGACCGGCGGCAAGCAGATCCTGTTCAACGCCTTCATGGCGACCCTGAATCCCGGCGACGAGGTGGTCATCCCGGCGCCCTATTGGGTGAGCTATCCCGAGATGGTGGCGATCTGCGGCGGCACCTCGGTGTTCGTTGAGGCTGGAATCGAGACGAATTTCAAGCTGACGCCTGACGCGCTCGAAAAGGCGATCACGCCGAAGACCAAATGGTTCCTGTTCAACTCGCCCTCCAACCCGTCCGGTGCCGCCTATGCCCGTGACGAGCTGAAGGCGCTGACCGATGTGTTGATGCGCCATCCCCATGTCTGGGTGATGACCGACGACATGTATGAGCATCTCGTCTATGGCGACTTCACCTTCACGACTCCAGCCGAGGTCGAACCCGGTCTTTACGACCGTACGCTGACCATCAACGGCGTTTCCAAGGCCTATGCGATGACCGGCTGGCGCATCGGCTATGCCGGCGGACCGTTGCAACTGATCAAGGCGATGGACATGATCCAGGGCCAGCAGACTTCGGGCGCCTGCTCGATCGCCCAATGGGCGGCGGTCGAGGCGCTGAACGGTCCGCAGGATTTCATCGATACCAACCGCGCCGTCTTCGAGGGTCGGCGCGATCTCGTCGTGTCGATGCTCAACCAGGCAAACGGCATCGCCTGTCCCTCGCCGGAGGGCGCCTTCTACGTCTATCCGTCCTGCGCCGGACTGATCGGCAAGAAGACCGGGGCCGGCAAGGTGATTGCGAGCGACGAGGACTTCGTTTCCGAGCTGCTGGAAGCGGAAGGCGTCGCGGTGGTTCACGGTGCGGCTTTCGGTCTAGGGCCGAACTTCCGGATTTCCTATGCGACGTCGGAGGCGCTACTCGAAGAGGCCTGTTCGCGCATCCAGCGGTTTTGCGCCAGCCTCGACGGCTGAGGCGAGAATGGAAGCTGCCGCTGGCGCCGTGGAGGTCTTGCGGGTCCGGAGGCTACCGCATTTTCGACGATGGGCAGTGTCCCTGCACTCGTTCGAGTTGATCAGCTGAACCTTGCCCTGCAGATGGCAAGGCCGCCCGTCATCGGCAGCAACCTCCTCCAGAGCTTTCCGGTCGATCTCAAGGTAGCAAGCGAACGACATAAGAATCGCGGCGAGCGGTCACTTGATGGCCGCTCAATATTGCGATATTGGAGAAGGACGGAGACGATCTTTAAATCGTCTGGGAGCCAAAACGGCGCCTGTATGGATGCGGATTTTTGATCTGCATCTACCGATTATACTGCGGAGTGGCACATAAGTGTCGTCTCGTGCGAGGGTATTCCCTTCCGAATTAGGGGCAGCCCAAGAGTGGTTGCTGCACATCCGCTTCATTTTTAATGAAGCCACGAGATGTGTAAAATGGGAAAACCTGAAAAGCTGAAAAAAATTAGAACTGCTCTCGCCCAAGAGCAGAATTGGCTATGTCACTACTGTGACAGTCCGATGTGGGATAGTGATCCTGCCGTCTTTTTACGGCGCCATCACGTGCCAAAGGGCTTGCTCAACCGCTTCCAATGCACGGCGGAACATTTACGGCCCAAACAAGATGGTGGGAAAGACATCCCGGAGAACATCGTAGCTGCGTGTAAATTCTGCAATCAAACAAGGCATAAAAGGCGGAGCGCCCAACCGCCCGAGACCTACCGGCAGCACGTCCAAAAGCGGGTTAAGGCGGGGAAATGGCATCCGTTGAAGATCCACCGGCTGACTATCACTGTCGGATGACGAGTTCAGGCAGAGGGCGACGAGCGGCGCAAAAAAAAGCCGGGCTCGCGAGAACCCGGCTGAAAGAAGGATCTTCCATTGGAAAATCCTGGGAGGAAACAGTTAGAGCGGAACGAAGGGAGGAGGTATCGCCCGCAACTAACGTACTCTCTACATAGGGATTCTCGCATCCAAAACCAGAGAGGTTTCGGCATGTCAGCCATGCTTCCTGTGCATGGCGGATGATTCGTGAATCCAGCCATTTCAAAAGGTTCGCGCGAAAAGCGCAGCCGGCACGCCCCATTGCGCTATGACGAAGCCATGCAAATCTGGAGGATCGCGCGGGACCTGGTCGCTACTCGAATGCCTTGACCACCCGCAGCACGACGAGCGTCAGCACCACCGCGATAAAGGATAGAAGGTACTCGCCCAACCCGGCACCCAGACCGATGGCGCCTGCCAGCCAGAGCGAGGCGCCGGTGGTCAGCCCGTGCACGCGACCGCGCGCCTGGATGATCACGCCGGCGGCGAGAAATGCCACGCCGCTGGTGATTGCCCCGACGACGCGGATCGGGTCGGCGCGCACGTCGCCGCTGTCGAACCGGCCGATCAGCAGCGTCATCAGGAGGGTGAACAGGCAGGCGCCGATTCCCACCAGCATGTGCGTCCGCAATCCGGCGGGTTGATCCTTGCGTTCCCGTTCATAGCCGATCGCGCCGGTGAACAGAGCCGCGACGATCAGCCGACCGGCTTGCCGGGCGGCGGTGCCGAGTGTCTCTGGATCGAGGAATTGCTCCATGGCCAACTTACTGTCTCCGACCTTGAACGAAGCGCAAGATCTGTAGCGGGTTGCGGCGCGTCGACAGGACGCGTGGGGTCGAATAAGGCGAACGCCTCAACGCGCCGGGACGATCCGCTGGAGCCAGGCTGTGAGACTGGCGACGGCGGGCTTGCGATAGGCCGGCAATTCGTGCAGCGTCTCGTGCCGGGCGCCCTCGATGATCTCCACCGTCACGTCGCGCGACCCGGCATGGCGCAGGTGCCCGCCAAGCCACCTAATGGCTTCGCCCTTGTCGGTTACCGGATCGGCGGTGCCGCCGAGGAGGTGCATCGGCAGCGCGGGCGGCAGCATGTCGAGCCCGGCCTGCGAGCCACCCTGGAAGATTAGCGTCATCACATCCTCCATCATCGACAAGGTCGGCGAGAATCCGCAGAGCGGGTCGGCGATATAGGCATCGACCGCGGCGGCGTCATGCGACAGCCAGTCGAACATCGTGCGGCGCGGCTCGATCGCCTTGCCCCAGGCGTCGAAGGTGGCGCGCTGGAGCAGCGCGCTCGGCACGTCGGAGCCCTTCAGCGCCTTTTCGGCCTTCAGCGCCAGCCGGCCGACGCGTTCCTGCAGCCCGGTCTGGAAATTGGCGTTCCACACGGCGGCGCCGGCGAGGTCGCGGCCGTGGGTTTCCGCATAGTTCAGGGTGATCAGCCCGCCCATCGAATGGCCGAAGACCACCACCGGCAGGCCGGGATAACGGCCAAGGGCATGAGTATGGACCGCCCGGCAGTCGGTGAGCACCCTGTCGGCGCCGTGGCGGCGGGCGAATCTTCGGAAGGGCGCGTCGGACGCGTTGGTCGAGCCGTGGCCACGGTGATCATGGGCGAAGACGTGGAAGCCGAACCCGGCCAGTTCGGCGGCAAAGCGGCCGTAGCGGCCGGCATGTTCGGCAAGACCGTGGTGGATCAGAACGATGCCGCGCGCGCGACCGCTTGCCTTGCGGCTGTAGACGTGAACCGCCGCGCCGGATCGGCTGTCGATGGTTTCTCGGTGATCGAACAACGGTGCATCCTCGTCCGTGGCGGCCAACGGGATGGCCGGGCCGGGTGACGTTCTTCCACGTTCACCGAGCATCGGTATAGCGCGAAGAGGCACCGGCCCAAACCCCTTGAAATGGCCCTCTACTCAACCCGATTGCCCGGCGGTCTTTCGCCCGCTGCCGCTCTGACGTATCGAAAGCCCATGAATCGCTTTTGCCTGCTTGCCGCGCTCCTGCTCGCCGCGCCGTCCGCCTTCGCGCAGCTGCCGATGACCGGCCGCTTCGTCGCCGAGGCGCGCTGTCCGGCGCTGCAATCGATCCGCAAACAGACCAATCCGGGCGGCGTCGCGACGGAGCCGGGGACGGAATACGTGCTGATCGGCCGCAATTCGGAGGCCGCGACGCATTATTATGTCGTGATTCCGGATGCCGAGCCGCCGCGCCGCTGGGTCGCCGTCGGCTGTGGCCGCGTCGAGGCCGAGGGCGGCGTCTCGGCCGCTATACGCGAAGATCCGAGCAGCCGTAGCGCTTTAGAACGGGGCATCGACGCATTGGCGAAGGCGCTGGGGCGCGGGCGCGGGGAGGCCCCGACAGATGATCGAGGGACGCCGCCATCCGGCGACCAGCGTTCCGGCTCTCGTGCTTATGTGCTCGCGGCAAGTTGGCACGCCGCCTTCTGCGAGACCAAGCCAAGAGCGAGGGACTGCCGGGACGGCGGTGAGGACGGGGGTTTCGTGCTGCACGGACTCTGGCCACAGCCGCGCGGGAACGAGTATTGCGACGTGGCGGCAAGGATGGTGGCCGCGGACAAAGCCGGCATCTGGGCGGCGCTGCCCGAGCCTGAGCTGGGCCGAGAGACGCGGCGGGCGCTCGATGCCGTCATGCCGGGGACGAAGGCGAATCTCGACCGGCATCAATGGATCAAGCATGGCAGCTGCTACGGCACCGACGCCTCGGAATATTTCTCCGACGCGGTCGCGCTGATCGGCAAGCTCAACGCGTCGCCGGTCGGCCAGATGTTCGCGACCAACGTCGGCACACATCTCGACGCACCGGTCATCCGCGCCAGCTTCGACTCAGCTTTCGGCAAGGGTGCCGGACAGCGCGTCCTGATCGACTGCGCGCGCGACGGTGACAGGCGGATCATCATGGAGCTGCGCATCAATCTGGCGGGCACGGTCACGCCCCGAAGCGATCTCGGCGATCTCATCGGCGCGGCCGAACTGGCCCGCGGCGGCTGCCGGGGCGGCGTCGTCGACGCGGCGGGGTGGCAATAACAGAGCGTTCCGGAAATCGGGTCGTGGTTGTCGGCAAGTCTCAATAGGCTCCGGGTTCGATGCCTCGGGAGCACCTCGCCCATGCGCAGCCAGACCGACACCTCATTGCCTGCGACGACGATCAACCGCTCGATGACCCTTGGGGAGTGGGGCATGCTGCTCACCCTCTCTGTGCTGTGGGGCGGATCGTTCTTCTTCACCGAGGTCGCAGTGAAGGAGCTGCCGCCCTTCACCATCGTCGTGCTGCGGGTCGGTCTCGCCAGCGTGATCCTGTTCGCCGCGCTTCGGCTGCTCGGCGTCAGGATGCCGAGGGAGCGTCGCGTCTGGGCCGCCTTCCTTGTCATGGGCCTCATCAACAATGCCGTGCCGTTCAGCCTGTTCGTCTGGGGGCAGACCCAGATCGCGTCAGGCCTCGCAGCCATCCTGAACGCCACGACGCCGCTGTTCACGGTCCTCGTGGCGCATGTCCTGACCGATGACGAGAAACTGACCGGCAAGCGGTTTGCCGGTGTCGTCGCCGGTCTCGGTGGTGTCTTCGTAATGATCGGGCCGGCGGCTCTGGAGGGATTTGGCCTCGCCGTGCTGGCGCAGTTCGCCTGCCTTGCCGCGGCACTGTCCTACGCGTTCGCCGGAATCTTCGGCCGGCGGTTCAAACGCATGGGGGTCGCGCCGCTGGCGACGGCCACCGGACAGGTGACGGCGTCGACGCTGCTGCTGCTGCCGCTGGCGCTCGTCGTGGATCGGCCCTGGACGTTGGCGATGCCGGGCTTGCCGACCGTCGGCGCGATCCTCGGCATCGCGGCGCTGTCGACGGCGCTCGCCTATGTTCTCTACTTCCGCATTCTGGCGACGGCCGGCGCGACCAACCTCTTGCTCGTGACCTTCCTGATCCCGGTCAGCGCTATCATCCTCGGCTCCCTGGTACTGGGCGAGCGCCTCGACCCGCGGCATTTCCTCGGCATGGGGCTGATCGGCATAGGCCTCGCCGCCATCGATGGGCGGCTTCTCGGGCTTGGCCGCCGGCGATCTCTGTCGGAGCGTCGCAGCGCGCGAGAAACCCAAAGGCCGGACCCGGAGATCGACCAGGGACGCGACCTTTAGTCCGGCCACCCGCACCACCTGACCGCCGGGGTTTATGATCAGCGTTCCAGTGCAGACCGAAGCGCAGCGAGTGCATGCGCTGCGGCATCAACGTCATAAGCCTCAAGAGCCTCTGAAAGCTTGGCCGTCCAAGGCAGGCGAGAGGCCTCCGCGCGCTCATATATCTCGGCACCCTGTGGTGTCAGCGACAAGAGGGGTGCCCGACGATGTCCAGGGTTTGGGGTCATCTGAACGATACCTTCGGCAACCAGCTCGTTCGCCAGTCGCTGCACTGATTGCCGCGATTGGCCGAGCGAGCGGGCAATGTCGGAAACGGTGAGGGCGCAACCGCCGCCAACGATCGTGCCGAGCAGCTGCCACCTTGCACTGGTGAGCCCGAGCGAACTTACCAGCGTGTCGCCGGCCCCGATGAGGCGACCGTGCAATCGCAGAATTTCAAAGATCAATCGTCCGGTCGCTTCGATCTTCGCAGATGATTCAGCCATTCGTTGAAGATGGCATATTGACAGCATGTTGCCAAATCCATATTTGACAACGTGCTGTCAATGGTCGGTAGGGGGGCGGTTGTGACCGTGTCAGCGGAAGGCCGCGACAGGTACGGCTTTAAGCGGCACCGACGCAGGCCGCTCGACCCTACCATTCATTCAATCAGGAGAGTTCAATGCCTGCAGCAAACATCAGTCGCGTTCTTGGAGGCGCCGAGCGAGCGATGCGGGCGTTGCTGGAACGCAAGTTAGAAGGGGCGAAAATCTCCTTCCCGCAGTGGACCGTTCTGGTCTTCGCGCAGGGAACTGCATCGCTGACCAAGCAGCAGCTCACCCATGCCATGATCCAAGGTCATGTCGCCTCGACGGGTCTGGAAGCTGAGACAGCGATAGATGCTCTGGCTGCAAGATATTTGCTCGAAATCACGCAGGATTTTACAACCAACGAGTCCTTCTATCGGTTGAGTGCATCAGGCAGGGAATTGTTCGATCCGCTACGCGCGGATGTCGCGGCAACAGTCGCTCTGGTGACGGAGGGTCTTTCGCCTGAGGATCTCGTCGCTGCCGAGCGGGTGCTCGTTGAGATTTCGCAGCGGGCGAACGAAGCGCTGAACAGTTAGCTGCTTCTTCAGGCTGGGCGTGGCGAGAAGGATAGGTCGGCATGACGGTGGGACGAGCAAACGGTGTGTCGCTGTGGCGATGATGCCGCCCGCGCCCGTTGCCCCGGCGCGCGCGATGGCTTAGGTACGGCGCAACTTCTCTTTTCCCCTCATCATACGGAGCGGCAGCGCGCCATGGCACGCCAGTTCATCTATCACATGTCCGGACTTACCAAGGCCTACGGCAACAAGAAGGTCCTGGAGAACATTCATCTGTCCTTCTATCCCGATGCCAAGATCGGCATTCTCGGCCCGAACGGTTCGGGTAAGTCGACGCTGCTGAAGATCATGGCAGGCAACGACAAGGAATTCACCGGCGAGGCCTGGGCGGCCGAAGGCGCCACGGTCGGCTACCTGCCGCAGGAGCCGCATCTCGACGAAACCAAGACCGTCTTCGAGAACGTCATGCTGGGCGTTTCCGACAAACAGGCGATCCTGGATCGCTACAACGAACTGATGATGAACTACTCCGAGGAGACGGCGGAGGAGGGCGCGAAGTTTCAGGATCTGATCGACGCCCAGAATTTGTGGGATCTCGAATCCCAGGTCGAGATGGCGATGGACGCGCTGCGCTGTCCGCCGGCCGACGCGCTGATCGCGCCGCTCTCCGGCGGCGAGAAGCGCCGGGTGGCGCTCTGCCAGCTGCTCCTGTCGAAGCCGGACATCCTCCTGCTCGACGAACCGACCAACCATCTCGACGCCGAGACCATCCTGTGGCTCGAAAAGCACCTCAGGGAGTACGAGGGCTCGGTGCTGATGGTCACCCATGATCGCTACTTCCTCGACAACGTCACCGGCTGGATTCTCGAGCTCGATCGCGGCCGTGGCATGCCTTACGAGGGCAACTACTCCAGCTATCTGGAGAAGAAGGCCAAGCGGATGAAGCAGGAGGGCCGCGAGGACGACGCCCGGATGCGGGCGCTCACCCGCGAGCGCGAATGGATCCAGCAGGGTGCCAAGGCGCGGCAGACCAAGTCGAAGGCGCGCATCAAGGCCTATAACGAGCTGGTCGAGATCGCCGAGAACCGCAAGCCGGCCGACGGCAGAATCGTCATCCCGACCGGGGAGCGGCTCGGCAACCGGGTGATCGAGGTCGAGAACCTGACCAAGAGCTATGGCGACCGGGTGCTGATCGAGGATTTGTCGTTCAAGCTGCCGGCCGGCGGCATCGTCGGCATCATCGGGCCGAACGGCGCCGGCAAGTCGACCCTGTTCAAGATGATCACCGGCCAGGAACAGCCCGACAGCGGCAAGGTCGATGTCGGCGAGACGGTGGACCTCGGTTATGTCGACCAGAGCCGTGACGATCTGGCTCCCAACAAGACGGTCTGGGAAGAGGTGTCGGGCGGCGTCGACATCATGAAGCTCGGCAAATACGAGATGAACTCGCGGGCCTATGTCGGCAACTTCAACTTCAAGGGCAGCGACCAGCAGCAGAAGGTCGGCACCCTGTCGGGCGGCCAGCGCAACCGCGTGCATCTCGCCAAGATGCTCAAATCCGGCGCCAACGTCATCCTGCTCGATGAGCCGACCAACGATCTCGACACCGAGACGCTGACCGCGCTCGAGGACGCGCTGGAGGAATATGCCGGCTGCGCCGTGGTGATCAGCCATGACCGCATGTTCCTCGACCGGCTGGCGACGCACATCCTCGCCTTCGAGGGCGACAGCCACGTCGAATGGTTCGAGGGCAATTTCGAGGATTACGAGCAGGACAAGATTCGCCGCCTCGGTCCGGAATCGGTCAACCCGAAGCGACCGACCTACAAGCGCCTGACGCGCTAGATCGCAAGGGAACGGCGGCCTGTTTCGGCCGTCGCGAGCGGCGCGCATTTGCTTGCGAGCCTCTCCCTGCGGCACGCGCGCCGTGCTAATCTCGCGCGATACGGCCACATGACGTGGCCGTATCGCTGGGAGGCGGTCATGGTGTCGAATAAGGTATTGAAAAGGGCGGGCGGCCTTGCGGCGCTGGCCCTCGTCGTTTTCGCTGCGGGTGCCGAGGCCAAGCCGGCGAAGTGCTTTGCCAGCGACGACGGCTATTTCGACTGCGATTTCGAGATGACGGATTCGGCCGGAAGCTTCACCATCGAGGGACCTGGGGTCACCTATATCCTGCTCGTCGACAGCCCCGGCTACGCCTCCGGCTTCGTCAATCTCGGCAATCGCAACATTTCGCTTGCCGGAACCTATGTGCGCGAGCGGGACGATCCCGCCTGCTGGGCGAATGCCGAGACGGAGACGAAAATCTGTGCCTGGTAGAACCGCGCGGCCATCGCCTCAAACCGACCTTAGCTCATCCAGATAGGGGTTTTGCTCTTTGCTGGCGCTGAAGGCGCCGGGATCGATGTCGCCGACGAGCATCGCCGGATCGCTCTCGTTCGCCTCGGCGAGGCGGCTGCCGTCCGGCGCCGCGATCGAGGACAGGCCCTGATAGGCGAAGCGCGCGTCCGTACCGCACCAATCGGCATAGACGACGAAGACCTGGTTCTCGAAGGCGCGCACCGGGATCACGTTCCGCGCGATGAAATGCGCCGCCGGGCTCCGCGGCAGCGCCGTCGGCACCAGTACGATGTTGGCGCCGCGCCTGGCGAGATCGCGGACATGCTCGGGAAACTCGACGTCGAAACAGACCAGCAGGCCGGCCTTCAGCCCGCCGAGTTCGACGACGGGGGGAGGGATGTCGCCAGCGCGAAACAGCGCCTTTTCATAAGTGCCATAGAGTTGGCGCTTGGCGTAGACGACGGGTTCCTCACCGGGTCTGAGCAGTGCGGCGGCGTTGATGATCGAACCTTGGCGTTCCAGCGCGATGCCGGCAACGATGGCGATGCTGCTTCGGTCGGCAAGTCGGGCGAGGGCCGTCAGCAGTTCGTCGCCGCGCTCTCTGGCCGCGTCCTTGATCACCTCGCCGGCGCCGTAGCCGGGCAGGGCGAGTTCGGGAAACACCGCGAGCGTCGCGTCCGCCCGTTTCGCTTGCGTGACCGCGTCCGCGATCGCCGCGAGCCGGGCCGAGGCTGTCTCGCCGCCGGCCGCGATCTGGAACGCCGCGACCCTCATGTCTCGTTGCCCTCGCTCCAGGCGCCGAGCAGCCGCGGCAGGTCGCCGAAGCGCGCGACGAGGCCGAAGACCGCCACCGCGACCCCGACGAACAGGATCGAGACGCTGGCCATGGTCGGCGTGTAACCGTAGCGCAGCGCGTTGAAGATCTTGATCGGCACGGTTTCCATCGTGAAGCCGACGGTCATGTAGGCGACGATATATTCGTTCAGCGACAGGACGAAGGCGAAGGCAAAACCGGAGACGATGTAGGGCACGATCATCGGCAGCACGATCGTCGTCAGGATGATGCGCTCGTCGGCGCCCATGGTGCGCGCCGCCTCGGTCACCTCCCGGTCGATGGTCGAAAACCCAAGCGACAGCGTCACCAGCGGCAGGCTGGTGAAGAAGATCGCGTGCGAAATGACGACGCTGTACCACGCGCCGTAGGAGCCGACGGTCGCCCAGAAGCTCAGCGCACCCAGCGCGGTGATCACCGGCGGCAGCACGAAGGGCGAGATGCCGAGGGTCTGGATCAGCCGGCCGACGAGGCTGACGCGCTTCCACAGAACATAGGCGATCGGCAGGGCGATGAGCACGGCGAGCGTCGCTGCGCCGAGCGCGATCAGGACCGAGGTCGTCAGCGCCCCGCGCCAGCCGTCGTCGGTGAAGATCTGGGCGTACCAGTGAAACGAGAACCCTTCGGGCGGAAAGGTCAGGCTGCGCTTTTCGTTGACCGACACGCCGGCGATGACGACCAGCGGACCGGCGAGGAACAGCGCGACGAGGAAGAGAAACAGCCGGGTTGCAATGCGCTCGCTCATGCCGGTTTCCCCTTGTGGCCGAGCACGGTGGTCAACAGCACGAGCAACAGGCTGGCGATGACCAGAAACACCGCCATCGCCGCCGCGAAGGGCATGTTCGACTGGTAGATCGCCTGATCGGTGATCAGTACGGACAGCGTCCAGTGCTGCGGCCGGCCGAGGAGCTGCGGCAACAGATAGGCGCCGAGGGCGAAGACGAAGACGATGATGAAGGTGGCGATCAGCGTCGTGCGCATCGCCGGCAGGACGACGGTCAGGAACGAACGGATCGGCGAGGCGCCGAGGGTGCGCGCGGCTTCGGCGAGCGAGGGATCGAGCCGAGAAAAGGACGGGTAAAGCACGAGGACAGCATAGGGCAGGGCCTGATAGACCATGCCGACAAGGACCGCGCACAAGCTCGGGCTCCAGGCGTCCGGTCCATCCATCAGCCCGATCGCCGCCAGAAGATTGGAAACGCCGGCCGTGCGGCTGAGCAGCGTCGACCAGGCAAAGCCGATGATCACCTCCGACAGCGACAGGACGGCGAGCATCGCCACCAGCCAGGGCATCTGACGGCGGCGGGACAGTCTGGTCAGAAGATAGGTGAACGGGGCGCCGACGGTCAGGCAGATCGCCGAGACCATCGCCGACAACCCGAGCGAGAACAAGAGGATTTCACCGAAGAACAGGCTGAGGAAACGCGCGTAGTTCGCGGTGGTGAAGACGGGCACGTAGAAGCCGCCCTGCACCCGCTCGAAGAACGACACCGCGATCATCAGCCCGAAGGGGACGACGAAGAAGGCGAACAGCATCAGTGCCGGAAAGACCAGCGGCAGTTGGTCGCCGTGGCGCTTGCCCGCGATCGCCGCCGCGCTCACGGGCGCCCGCCTTCGGGAAAGATGACGATGGATTCTGGATCGAGGCCGAGCGAAACGCTGTCGCCGACGGCGAGCCCACCGCTGCCGGCGGGTCTTTGGGCGATGATGCGGCCGGCGGCGGTGTCGAGATAAACCTCGACCGCCGAGCCCATGTCGCGGATGAACTCGACCGTCGCCGCGATCGGCGCTTCGCCCTCGGACAGCACTGTGACGTCTTCGGGCCGCACGGAGATTTCCGCCGTGCGCCGGCCGGCCGGCAGCGCGAGTCCAGGGATCGGTGCGCCGGCGACATGCACCGTCCCGGCCTCGGCCGAGGCGGTCAAAAGGTTGGTCTGGCCGAGGAAATCGGCGACGAATGGATCGACCGGCCGGCGGTAGATGTCGATCGGCCGGTCCATCTGCAGGATGCGTCCGCCCTTCATGACGACGATCTTGTCGGCCATGGTCATCGCCTCGCGCTGGTCGTGGGTGACGACGATGGTGGTGACGCCGAGCCGTTGCTGCAACTGGCGCAGCTCGACCTGCATCGCCTCGCGCAGCTTGGCGTCGAGCGCCGACAAGGGCTCGTCGAGCAGGAACAGTTTTGGCGAAACGGCGAGCGCGCGGGCGATCGCCACGCGCTGGCGCTGGCCGCCGGAGAGCTGCGACACTGCCCGATCGCCGACGCCGGGAAGCCGCACCATGTCGAGCAGTTCGGCGACCCGCGCCTCGCGCTCCGCCTTGCCCCGGCGGCGGATCTTTAGTGGGTAGGCGATGTTCTCGCCGACGGTCAGATGCGGAAACAGTGCCAGCGACTGGAACACCATGCCGAAGTCGCGCTTGTGCACCGGGCGGTCGCCGATCGCTTCGCCGTCGAAGCGCACGTCGCCGGCGCTCGGCGTTTCCAGTCCGGCGACGATCCGCATCAGCGTGGTCTTGCCGCAGCCGGACGGGCCGAGCAGGCAGACGAAGCTGCCCGCCGGCACGCTCAGCACGGCGTCGTCGACCGCGAGAACCGAGCCGTAGCGCTTGGTGACATTGACGAGTTCGAGGCCGCTCATCGCTTGTGTCCGGTGATTAAGGCCGGTCGCCGCCAAGACGACCGGCCGGTTTCGCGAGGGCGGGGCTCAGCCGACGATCAACTCGGTCCATTTCTGGTTCAGCCAGTCGGCCTTGTCGACATAGAGATCGTAGCGCGGCACGATCGGGTCGATCTCGGAGGAGACCGCCGAAAACTCCTCGTCGGTGAGGTCGAGCAGTTCCCGCTTGATCACCGGGGCGGTGCCGACCTTGCGGGCGAGCAGCGCCTGGATGTCCGGCTGCGTCATGTAGTCGATGAACTCATGGGCGAGATCGAGCTTCTCGGACGCCTTGGTCACCGCCCAGCAGCCGGAATCGGAGATGCCGCCCTCTTTCGGAAAGGTGGAGCGCACCGGGAAGCCGTCGGCGGCGGCAAGGCCGGTGACGTCGTGATAATACTGGCCCATCGGGATTTCGCCCGACTTCAGCGCCTGCTCGAACTGCGCCTCGTCGCGATACCAGAGCTGGACGTTCGGCTTCAGCTCGGCCAGCTTGTCCATGACCTTCAGGATGCCCTCCTCGGTGTCGAGAATGTCGGTGCCGCCGAAGAAGGTCTTCGCCGTCACTTCCAGCAGGAATGAGTTGGAGACCAGCGCAAGGAGCCCGAGCTTCTCCTTGTTGGCGGGGTCCCACAACGCTTGCCAGCTCTCGGGCGCGTCCGGATATGATTCGGTGTTGGTGACGAGGGTGATGTACCAGGCCACCGCGCCGATGCCGGCGACTTGGCCGTCCGGATATTCGACGATGAAAGGCGGCAGAACGTCGCCGGCGTTGGTGATCTTGGCGGTGTCGAGGGGCGCCCACAGCTCGGTCGACAGTCCCTTGCGCATCGACACCTGGGACATCATCGAGACGTCGGCGGGGGCTGCGCCGGCGCGCGCCGCCTGTTCGAGCTGGACGAGCCAGGCTTCGCCGGTCGGCTCGGCGATGCTCTCGACCGCGATGCCGGTCTTTTCGGTGAAGGCCGGGAAAATGTTCTTGTCGAAGGAATCTTTGAAGTAACCGCCGTAAACGCCGATCTTCAATGATTTTTCTTGCGCCCGAAGGATTGAGGGCATGGCCAGACTCGCGCCGGCCATCGTCGCTCCAGCGAGGAGCGTGCGACGGTTGATGAGGAACGGGGATCGCGTCGTCATGTTCTGTCTCCTTGGTTGGTTCTGCCAGTCGTAATGAAACTGCGGCCGGTCAGCGGCGGCCGGCCGTAAAGGGAACGAGGCTCAGAAGCTCGAACAGCATCTGCGCCCCGGCATGGGCGGTGTTGGTCGTCGCGTCATATTGCGGCGCGACCTCGACGACGTCGCCGCCGACCATATCGACCCCGGCGAGCCCGCGCAGGATCGCTTGCGCCTCGCGCGTGGTCAGTCCGCCGATTTCCGGCGTTCCAGTTCCCGGCGCAAAGGCCGGGTCAAGACTGTCGATGTCGAAGGAGACATAGACCGGCCCGTCGCCGGCGACCGCGCGGGCCTTGGCGATCACAGCGTCGATGCCCATCGCCGGAATTTCCTCGGCGTGAATGACGGTCATGCCGGACTCGAAGGAGAACTCCCACAGATATTCCGACGAGCCCCTGATGCCGATCTGGATAGTGCGTTCGGGGTCGAGCACGCCCTCAAGGACGGCCTGCCGGAACGGGCCGCCATGGTGGAACTTGCAGCCGTCGAACGGCCCCGACGTGTCGCAATGGGCGTCGATATGGATCATGCCGACCGGCCGGTCGCCGCCGATGGCGCGCAGGATCGGTAGGGTGATCGAATGGTCGCCGCCGACGGAGAGCGGGATGGCGCCGGCGGCGACGATCGCGGCGATGGTTCGCTCGATATCCGCGTGCGATGTCGCGAGATCGAAACGGCTGCGGAACGGCACGTCGCCGATATCAGCCACAGTGAGGTCGGCGCCCGGCATCGTCTTCAGCACATGATTGTAGGGGCCGACCCGCTCCATCGCGCGCATCGCCCGTGGGCCGAAGCGACTGCCGTTGCGGTTGGTGACGCCGAGATCCATCGGCACGCCGATCAACGCGACGTCGAGGCCGGAAAGATCCGGTGCCGACCAGTTGACGGCGCGGAACGGCATGTCGAGCAGCGTCGGCAGGCCGGCATAGGGCGCGACGCGCGTGCCTTTCGGGTCGAACAGCTTGGCCGCGACGGCCGAGAAGCCGGCGTCGTGGATCGTCCGTTCATTGTCGCCGGCAAAGCGCTGGCGCAGCGCGTCGAGTTTTTCGCTATCCATGGGCTGTCCTCGTCGCATGGGGTTGGTCGTCCGCCCGCAAGTCGCCGGCGAGACCGAGCGCCAGCCGGCGCGCCAATTCGCGGATCTGGTCCACGGGAACATTGGCGAAGGCGATCCGCAGATGGTTTTCCTGGTTTGGACTGAAGAAGCTGCCCGGCAGCACCAGCACGCCGAGATTACGCATCAACGCCTCGGCGACCGACTCCGCCGACAGGCCGCGATAGGGATGCCGGACATAGGCAAAATAGGCGCCGATCTGTTCGAGCGCCCAGCCATTGAGTCGGCCGATCTCGGCTCGGAAAACATCGGCGCGTTTCGCGATCTTGTGGCGGTTGTCGTCCCGCCAGCCGGCGAGCGCGGGGATTGCCCAGGGCAGGGCCGCTTGCGCCGGCCGCGGCGCGCAGATCTGCACGCAGTCGATGACCTTTTCCATCTGCTCGATGAAGCCGGGGCCGGCAATCATCGCGCCGACCCGGTGACCGGGAATCGCATAGGATTTGGAGAAGGAATAGAGGCTGATGAGATGCTCGCGCCCGGCGGCGCTGCCGAACAGGCTGTGCGGCGCGCCGGTCTCGGCGGCCAGGAAATCGCGATAGGTCTCGTCGAGCACGAGCGTAAGCCCGCGACGGGCGCAGATGTCCAGGAGTTCGGCCAGCAGGTCCGGCGGGTAGACGGCACCGGTCGGATTGTTGGGCGAGACGAGAACCAGGGCGCGGCAGCGGTCGTCGATCAGCGCCTCGACCTCGCTTGGGCGCGGCAGAAATCCGGTTTCCGCTCGCAGCGGCAGCACGCGCGCCTCGATGCCGAGCATCTCCAGCGTCATCTTGTGGTTGAAGTACCAGGGCGCCGGCAGGATCACCGCGTCGCCGGCCTGGGCGACGCCCAGCATCGCAGCGAAGAAAGCCTGATTGCAGCCGGCGGTGATGGCAATGCGGGAGGCGGCGATGTCGCTGTCGTAAAGGCGCGAGACGTGGTTGGCATAGGCATCGCGCAACGCTGGGTCACCGAGGATGTCACCGTAGCGCGCCGCCGTTGGGGAAGCGGCCGCGACGGCGAGGCGGTCGGCGAATTCGGCCGGTGGCGCGTGATCGGGAACCGCCTGGCTGCAATCGATCATGGCGCCATGGGCGCCGTCGTAGGATTCGATCCAACGGCCGGCCCGCGCGATCGGTGGCGCGGTGACGGCGGCAAGCAGCGGATTCGATCGTGGCGGCGCGAAACCGTCTTCATGCTCAGCCAGCGTCGGATCCTCCCCCGGTTGCCCATAGTTTGCTCACTATGGCCCTTCGCCTTCTCCCCAGACATTTGAAGGGGGCTGGACGTGCCATGACATAACGCACTATCAATCCTGACATTGGTAAAAATCAATGTGAGACGGGTGGGTATGCGTGTTTCTGGGAGTGACTTGCGATTGCTCAAGGTCTTCGACGCGGTTGTCCGCAATGGCGGTTTTGCGGCGGCAGAGACCGAGCTAAACATCAGCCAGTCGACCATCAGCAACCACATGACGGCGCTCGAGCAACGGCTCGGCTTCACGCTCTGCCAACGCGGTCGTGGCGGCTTTCGGCTGACGGAAAAGGGGCGCGCCGCATATGAGTCGGCGCGACAGCTCGAAAAGGCCCTGCAGGATTTCACCGCCGACGTTGCCTCGGTGCGGGGCGAGTTGAAGGGCGAACTGCGCATCGGCATCCTCGACGCCATCGCCAGCGACCCGGCCAACCGCCTCGCCGACGTGGTCGCCGAATTCGGCCGCGTGGCGCCGCAGGTGAAACTCGTTCTCGCCCAGGAGCGGCCGCAGGACATGCAGCAGAAGGTGGCCGACGGACTCTACCATTGCGCCATCGGTAGTTATCGCAGCCGCCTCGAGGGGATCGAGTACGATCGCCTCTACGAGGAGCGGCACAGCCTCTATTGCGGCCGAAGCCATCCCGATTTCGGCACGCCGGACGCCGAACTGACCGACGCGCGGCTGGCGACTCTGCCCTTTGTGCATCGGGGCTATTGGCGCGACGAGGACTCCTTGCGGCAGATCGACTGGCGGGTCGAGGCGACGGTGTACCAGATCGAGCCGCAGCTGATCCTGATCCGCTCCGGCCGCTTCATCGGCCTATTGCCGGACCACTATGTCCGCCAGGAGGTCGAGGCCGGCGAATTGCGCGCCATCCGTCCGACAGAGATCGGCTATGTCTGCGCCTTCGAGCTGCTCTCGCCGAAGAACCGGCGCACCAGCGATATCGCCCAGGCCTTCATCGATACCGTCCGTGCCGTCTGGCGGCGCGAACGGCCGGCGCTGCGCGTCGTCAGCGATAGATCAGCGTCGGCAGCCACATGGTCAGCGCCGGCACGAAAGTGATCAGAAGCAATACGGCGAACAGCGGTATGAGAAAGGGTGCGGTCGCGGTCACGCAACGCTCGAACGGAACGCCGGAAACCCGTGACAGCACATAGAGAACCATGCCGATCGGCGGGGTCAAAAGCCCGATCATCAGATTCAGCACCATGATCACGCCGAAATGCACCGGGTCGATGCCCATCTTGATGGCGATCGGCAAGAGCACCGGCGTCAGGATGGTGATCGCCGCCACCGTTTCCAGGAAGCAGCCGACGACAAGCAGAATCAGGTTGATCAGCAGCAGCACGATCCACGGATTGTCGGAGATCGTCAGGATCAGCGCGGCGAATTGTTCCGGCGCCCGGTTCGAGGTCAGGATCCAGGCGAAGATCGACGCGGCGGCGACGATGAACAGCACCACCGACGTCGTCTCGATCGTGTCGAAGGAGACCCGCAGGAAGCGTTTCAACGTCAGTGTCCGGTAGACAAACAGGCCGAGGATCATCGCCCAGGCGCAGGCAGCGATCGCCGCTTCGGTCGGCGTGAAGGCGCCCGATAGGATGCCGCCGACGATGATCAGCGGGGTCAGCAGCGACAGGAAGGCGCGCTTGAAGGTGGACCAGAGGACCGTGAAGCTGAAGGCCTGGTCGATCGGATATTTCCGCCAGCGGGCATAGAGCGCGATCATCACCATCAGCGACACGGCCATCAGCAGCCCTGGAACGAAGCCGGCCGCGAAGAGCTGTCCGATCGAGGCGCCGGCGACGACACCGTAGATGACCATGGGTAGCGACGGCGGGATGATCGGCCCGATCGTCGAAGAGGCGGCGGTGATGCCGACGGCGAAGCCGGGGTCGTAATTGGCGTCGCGCATCGCCTTGATCTCGATCGCGCCGAGGCCGCCGGCGTCGGCGACGGCCGCGCCGGACATGCCGGCGAAGATCACCGAGGCGCCGACATTGACGTGGCCGAGGCCGCCGCGCATCCAGCCGAAGATGGCCTTGGCGAAATCGAAGATCCGCTCGGTGATGCCGGAGGTGTTCATCAGATTGCCGGCCAGGATGAAGAAGGGGATGGCGAGCAGCGGAAAGCTCTCCACCGACGACGCCATGATCTTTACGATGTTGGCGAGGGGATAGTCACCGGCGATGAGCGAGATGATCGTCGGGATCAGCATCGACAGGGAAATCGGAGCCCCGAGCAGTATGAGCAGAAGAAAGCCGCCGAGAAGAAAGCCTACGATCACAGGGCCGCGCCTCCCCGCCGCAAGGAAAAGGCTCGCCGAAGCTCCTGCATCGTTTCCAGGAAGTGATAAAGGATGGTGACGAACAGGGAGATCCCACCGATGATGACCGGCGTATAAAAGAAATTGTCGGCGATCTGCAGAGTCTCGTTCTTCATGCCGATCTGGAACTCGAACAGGACAACGCCGTAAACCACGACTATGAACAGGGCCCACAGGCTTGCCAGATGGATGACGAACGACAGGGCGAGTTGGGCGGTTGGGTTGAGGAAGCTCACGAAGTACTCGATGCGGATGTACTCCTTGCGCTTGTACAGAACGCCGATGGCGAGGAAGGTGATCCACCCCGCCAACATGATGGTGGTCTCCTGGACCCAGTAGATG